>Ga0206107_1000031_pt1 | contig 164552 bp, 137 predicted proteins | sample 2B0metagenome_FD_148652 | JGI IMG/M metagenome (GOLD analysis project Ga0206107, IMG submission 148652) | Enriched microbial communities from leaf-cutter ant dump, University of Wisconsin, Madison, United States - 2B0 | ecosystem: Environmental > Terrestrial > Nest > Insects nest > Nest dump... | reverse complement strand
TACTTCCCCCGATATTGAAACAAACATTTTTTAGCCTGTAACCTTTAACTGTAAAGCATTACAGCGTTTTTTAACCCGATTTTAGTCGGACAATAATGAAAAAAAATTATTTGTTTATGTAAGTGCCATATTCTTAGCGAGCTGTCAAAACAGTAATAATAATTTACCTGTCAATCGGGCGGACATTATAAGAAGTGAAAAAAGAATAGATACTCTCAATAACGAAAATGTTACATCGAATTATTTGTATCTGCCTATAAAGTTTGATACGATAAATCTTGCAGATCGCTTTTTATTTTTTGACAATGGTAGTATAAAAGAATACGACTTTATTGTAAATAATCAAAGCGCTACTTATAAAATAAAATTGGATAAAGCTACAAAGGTTAGGTCGGTCGAAGGAACTCCACTTGTTTATAGGGATTTGAAATTAAATGCTAATAAAGACAGTTTTTTTTCAAGGGAGTAATTAGTTCGTATTTGCTTGATGATTTCATTTTAAGTGTAGATAATAAAGTAGAAAATAAGGAAATTAGCATACGTGGATTTAATACTCTCTTTGGTAGTAAAATTTTACATTTTTTTACCTATGCAGCTCCATTAATAAATGATAGTATTTATGTAATATTTAATTTAAAGATTCAATCTAAATATATTGGGGATACAGTGTTCAAAGATACATCTTCTTTTATACGGACAAGGTGACTTTTCCCGTGCAACCTCTACGGACTTTCTATAATTAGGTGTCCGGATATTCGGATATCGGTATGTAAGGGAATTAAAGGGAAGGAAGTATTGCTAATGATTTAAAAAATAGAACTGCAATGTTTTACTTTTATAGAGATATAAAATGCTTTAAAGTACGGTAGCAGCCATTATCTACCCCCTGCTACTCGTAGTATGTAACAAGATAAAAAGTTGTGCTGTCCGTATGTTTTTAACTACGGACATTTCTGCAACCTCTACGAGCATTCTATACTTGCAATGTTTTACTTTTATAGGAGCAGAAAAAATGCTTTAAAGAACGGTAGCAGCCGTTATCTACACCCGATTGGAGCGGTAGCCCGGATCCCGCGTATGCGGGTGAGGACTACAAGCGGAAAGCGGGACGAATGATTGAAAGAAGGATGAAGCCTGACGTACAAAATATTAGGAAAAGGGTTATGGCCAATAATGCTTTAAACAGGCTTGTGAAGACTTATACGTACAACGGACTGAATGCGGCTACGAATACCCCCCTACTACGCGTAGAATGTAAAAAAATAAAAAGTTGTGCTGTTCGTATGTTTTGAGTTCCCCCCCCGGGGCTGCCGCCCCTTACCCCCAACTTTAAAATATGGATTTAAAAAATTTGAACCAAAAATTTGCACTGAAGAAAATTCAGTGAAACTATATATTTATTCAGTTTCATGCCCCCGGGGCTGCCGCCCCTTACCCCCAACTTTAAAATATGGATTTTAAAAATCCGAACCAAAAATTTGCGCTGAAGAAAATTCAGTGTGGCTTTATATTTATTCAGTTTCATGCCCCCGGGGCTGCCGCCCCTTACCCCCATGTACAAAATATGGATTTTAAAAATTCGAACCAAAAATTTGCACTGAAGAAAATTCAGTGAAGCTTTATATTTATTTAGTTTCATGCCCCCGGGGCTGCCGCCCCTTACCCCCAACTTTAAAATATGGATTTTAAAAATTGAAACCAAAAATTTGCACTGAAGAAAATTCAGTGAAGCTTTATATTTATTTAGTTTCATGCCCCCGGGGCTGCCGCCCCTTACCCCCATGTACAAAATATGGATTTAAAAAATTCGAACCAAAAATTTGCACTGAAGAAAATTCAGTGAAGCTTTATATTTATTTAGTTTCATGCCCCCGGGGCTGCCGCCCCTTACCCCCATGTACAAAATATGGATTTAAAAAATTTGAACCAAAAATTTGCACTGAAGAAAATTCAGTGAAACTAAATATTTATTCAGTTTCAGTTGTATTTCCCCGCCCTCAGATGCAAAATATTCATTTAAAAATTTCGAACCTTTGGTAGCCGGTTAAAGTGTTAACCGAAAAGACCCAAACATTTACGGTATCCCCCAACTGTTCCAGGTATTTCCATTTTTTTCCTGATAAAAAAGTGGAGCAAAAAATCAAGGCTTCGGAAAAATGGCTAAAAATTGTCTTTCCCGGCTTATACCGATTGGATATCCGTTCCGAAATAAATCGGAATCTTAGATAATAAACCAATTCCATTGTTCTAAAAGGCTATCACATCGGCATTATACGATAAAATTTGGGACGGCGACATTTATCTTATTGGGGAAACATTCACTTCCTGATAAGTGATTCTGAGCAATGCCTCCGGGTAAGGTTATTCAGCATTGCCTTGTAAACATTTTATATGAGATTCCACAGCGTTATGATGGGCTGTTCTCTATCCGCTGATCCAATTCAAGGAGCTTACGGTAGTTGTTACAAAATGCTTCACGGCTGAATTTCTGCAGCGCCATTTCCCTGCTCTTTGCACCTAACCGTAACCGTAATTCGGGATGGGAGATTAATCTTTCAATGGCTTTTATCCCGTCGTCAATAATTTTTTTCTCATCCCCGTTTTCGATGAGGATGCCGTTTACATCATCAAAAATATAATCGGGAATACCCCCAACAGGAGTTGATACCACCACCTTGCCATGCGCCATCATTTGCATAATTACAACAGGCAGCCCTTCAAATGCGGAAGTCATCAGCAGTACATCGGCTTTCCGGTAAATTTCCTGCATGGTATCCTGGCTTTTTACATTTCCGTAAAATTTGCAGAAAGGAAGGGTAGAAGGGTCTATCACTAGTTCTACATCACCCACAAAACTAAAATCAACCGCTGCATTTTTGCTATGGAGAAACCTGGCAATTTCTGCAATTAACGGAACCCTTTTTTGCGGACTTCCCCTGCCTATATAAAACACCTGTAACCGTTGGTTGCGACCTTGGTATGGTTCAGGAAAATCGATGGCGTTATCAAAAAAATAAAGTTTTGAAAAATAGGATTCGGGCAGGTTATTTTCGTGGTACTGCTGCGTTACTTTTTGTTTCAGCTTTTCGGTACTGAAACAACGCTTCTGTATCTGATCAATAAAACCGATGGAATAGGGCAGCCAGGTATCAAGATGACAAAGCTCAACCGTAAGCGCTTCGGGTTTCAGGTGCGGAACCATTTTATAAAAAAACAGGGATTCACCTCCAAACACTACAGGGTTCTGTTGTTTGTTGATCCATGCAGCCAATACTCCCCTGAAAAAAAAATTTACAAAATGGATATATTTTTTATCGATCCATTTGTGGAGATCCAGCACCCTTACTCCCGGCAGGTTGTACATTTCCCTAAACTGGTTGTTCTGTGGCTTTTTGGAAAAAATAATCAGGGGTTTAGTATCGCTGATGCAACGGGTGAGATCGATGTTTACCTGTGGCGAACCGCCAATATCGCCATTTGGAAAAAAAAGAAAAACCCGGTGAGAGGTGGAAAGTCTAAAAATGCTTCCTGCCATCCTGCCTAATAATACAAAGGGGAACATGAAAACTTCCTCAATCCTTCTTTTGAGTAAAGCTTTCCGGTAGGTCATGACTAAAATATTTTTTCAGAATTTTTTCGAGATAGCTGGAGCCAAAACTAATATTTAAATTCCGGAACAGTTCCTCCATTGCTGTTTTATTAATCTTTGGGCCTCCTCCACGTTCTGTAAATTCATATTTCCCTTTTTTATGGAAATGCGCTTCTATGGCTTCAACAATTCGGGGTACTGAATAGTTTTCCGGATTGGCAATCGTTAAAATAATATTCCGGGTTGCTGCTGATTCGAGGTAAAACCTGCAAGCCAGATACATGTCGTCTATATCCAGGATGTTTCTTTCGGCATATCTCCAAATATTAAAAGGCTTTCCCTCAAGGATGTGGTGAGTAAAGAAATTGAAAACCGTATGGTGGTTTTTTGTGAAACCAATGGGGTTGCTCACCCTGAAAATGATATACGACGAAAAATTATCCTGTATAAGCTTTTCCATTTCCAGTTTATGAAGCACATAAGGGTTCGTCTGTAGGCTGCTGTCGTAAATGCTGCATGTGCTAAAATAGATCAGTGTTTTTCCTTCCGCCTCTTTTAGCCTGCTAAGGAGAAGTTGCTTTTCGCGGTTAAAGGCTTCTTCTGCATAAACGGAAGAATCGGATACCCCTGAGGCAAAAATGATGAACCGCGGATCATTTTCATAATCCGAGAATTTTTTTGCTAACATTCCATTCCCAACTACCATCTTAATTTTTAATGAATTCAGATAAATGCCCAACAGCCTTTGTGGCAATATTACCCCAATAAAAGTAATCAAAAAACAGGGCAGGGGTTTGGGTTCCGGGGTCAGCAGCGGCGATGTTTTTCAAATAACTTTCAGGGGCGTCATCTTCCGCCAACAATAGTTTTTCACCGGCTATTTCGGCGGGTACCCCAATGGCTCCATTACTACTACTCACTACCGTTAGGTTTTCGGCGAGCGCTTCCACTAATTTTGTTTTAATACCTCCGCCATCTGAAACCGGGTTCAGAAAAATATCCGTACCAAGGAAATACAAATTGATGTCTTCAACAAAACCGGCATAAATTACCGATTTTAACCTGTAGTCTTTTAGTTCTCCCATTTTTTCAGGCAGCCCTTTTCCGCAAATAAATATTCTGTATGCAAGGCGTTGCTGTTGAAGGAGGGGGTTAATCCGGTCAAGAATAAAATTCAAAGCATCCAGGTTAGGCTTATAATTCAGGGTGCCATTAAAGAGGAATAATTTCTCATTTCCATTTAGGCCGTATTTTGCGCAAAGTTGTTTCCTGGCATCCGATTTCTTTTCAGGTTCAGGCCGGTTTTTAGTTTCGCAGCCATAGGGAATTATGGTACATTTTTCAGGATGGATACCATAATTGGAAATGGCCCAGGCCTTATCTTCGGGAGTTATAAAGAAATTGAAATCGGCATAGCGGTGCGCCCATCCTTCGTAGCTTTGCATAATTTTCCACCACCATTTGCCGGTAGTTTTAAATCGCTGCGATTCTATATTGTGTGAATGAAAGATGATTTTAATTCCTGCAAACTTTCTCAGCATCCACCCAAGCCATCCGTAATAAGGATGTTCAATAATGAGCGTGCCGATGTTGTATATCCGGAGAAAGCGCTTCAACCTGAAGAAAATAAAAATGTTTACATACCTCAATCTTGATTTTTCTAACATCCCCAAAAATAAAGGGGCGGATTCCCGGTCAGGTTGCTGGCCTTTAACGCCAATCAGCGCCACAGGTATTTTCTCTGAGAGGTAGCGGTAAAACAGCGCAATCCCTTTTTGTCCACCCATTTTAGCAGGATAAACCGGGTAGGGAATCAGCGCTGCAATTTTTGGTTTTATATCGGCCATCAGGTGGTTTCTTCCTTATTCATTTTTCTGAAATACAGGAATATTGATCCTGCTAAAAGCGCTGCCACCAGCCAGCAGAAAATGTTGCTAAGGGTTCTTCCCACAAAATAAACCTTAGGTTCAAATTTGAATTTAATGATGTGTTTTCCTGCAGGTATGTTTAAACCGCGCAGCACATAGTTGGCTTTGAATATTTCAGCAGGCTTTCCATCAATATAGGCATTCCAGTCTTTATAATAAATTTCGCTAAAGATGGCAATCCGGTTACTGTTGCTGTTGCTTTCGTAATCAATTTCATCGTTATCGAATTGAACCTGGTGGATATTATCGGTACTGTCGGCAATTCCATATTGTCCAACTGCAGTTTTAAAACTTTCATCTACGATGGCGGTATCAGCAGGGTGGAAATCATCCAGCGCTTTCATTTCGGCTACAGGGCCTTTTACAAATTTCACGGCTTTTACAAACCACACATTGCCCAATGCACCCGGATTTTTCAGGGCTACGGTATTATTTCCCTGTTGCTGAATCACATACTTTACGTTCAGCATATCAATTACTTCCGGATTTGGTCTTCCATTTAGCTGGTAAGCCATCAGGTCGTCGTAAATGCCCAGTTTGGCGGGGTGGTAACCACCTATTGATTTATGATAGTAGGAGGTTTTGCTTTCATCGAGGCCGCCTGTATTATAAACTCTGAAGTTGGGGTCTTTATCGGCAAGAATCTGTTCATCGGCAGCACTCATTGGAAATTCCGATGATTCGTAATTGTCTTTACTCTGGTAATTGGTATTGTTAAGGAAATGGGTGCCAAAACTAATTAAATCGATGGCGCTTAAAATACCCACAGCCGCCACCATGATCATCCGGTTTATTTTCTTTTTGATATATAATGCAATGGCGCAAATGGCAAGTGCAACAAAGAGAAACGACCTCAGGATATCTTTTATGAATGCTGAGGCCCTGTCCTTACGAATTGCAGAAACAAATTCCCTGGCTTCTTTTTGCGGATCAGGGGCGGCTGCCAGGTTGCTTACCATGCCTTCATACAACTGGTTATCCCTTTCCGGTTGCATGGCAGTGCCCATATCGTGTAATTTTTGTTGCAGGGCAGGATCTTTTTCGTTGTACAGTTTGTTGAATTGATTTGTGCGTGCCTTGTTTTCGTTTGAGAAGCTGCTGGAAGAATAAAATACGAGCGCTGCGGTAAATAAAAATGCAACCGGGATTAATCCTTTTTTAAAGGATGCCCATAATTTTCCATCCTCATTATTTAGTGCATTGAGGTATAAGCCGGCAAGGATGGGTACCACCATTTGTGGGATGGTAAGCGCCATAGTGGGTACCCTGAATTTATTATAGAACGGGAAATAATCGAACATGAAATAATTGAAGGATGCAAAATTGTGTCCCCAGGAAAGAATGATACCGAGAACGGTTGCTGCCAGGATCCACCATTTATGTTTCCCATCCAGATAAAATAATCCCAGGAAAAACAGCAAAGAAATTACTGCTCCAAGGTAAACAGGGCCTACGGTAAAGGGTTGCTTTCCCCAGTACAGGTTGGAACTGGCAAAGGCGGAAGCCTGATCGCCAACGCCAAATTTTTCGGTAAGCAGTTGTACTGCCTTTGAATCATCGCCAAGCGAAGGGAACTGGTAAACATCCCCATCTCGTTCCGACTGGTGGTATCCGTATCCCTGTACACCGGGGAAGATAAGGGTAAAGGTTTCGCCTATACCGTAGCTCCATTGAAATGCATACTCCTTGCTCAGTCCCTTTGTTTTACCATCAGCCACTTTTTCTTTAGCATTTTTTTCATTCATCACCAACTGGCCGCCACGTTTGGAAGCATTTGCATAATCGTAGGTGGTGAAAAGGATCATGGCATTTGCCAAAACCCCAATAATGCCGGCAATAACAATTAATCCGAGGCTTTTAAAGAAACCGGGTAATTCTTTCTTTTTAATACTTTGAACGAGGTAAGAAATGGTCATTAATCCTAAAATCAGGAACAGGTAGTAGCTAACCTGCTGGTGGCCCTGGGCTATTTGCAATGCGGTAAAGAGTGCGGCCAGCGCAAAACCCATTAAATATTTTCTTTCAAAAACCAGGATCACAGCTCCAATTACTGCTGGGGCATACCCCATGGCAAGCATTTGGGTGTTGTGGCCGGCAGCAATCATGATGGGGGAGAAACTGCAATAGGCATAACCCAAAGCGGCTATAATGGCGGCATAAGGTCTTATTCGGAGGCAAATGCAGAGGAAATAAAAACAAATACAGGCTAAGAAGAAAAAATTGACGGGTTGCGGAAGGCCAAGTTGAAAGGTTTGATCGAGTAGCCCCACCGGCGACCATGCGCCCTGCATGGCAATCTGGTAACCGGGCATTCCGCTGAACATACTGGTAACCCATAAAGGGAAATGGCCATGTTGTTCTTTGTAGGTGTACGACTGGTGGCTCATTCCCTGCCATCCGGAAATATCGGATTGTTTAAGGATGGTATCTGATTGCAGTGCCGGTTTGCAGAAAGCAATGGCTACAATCAGGAAGATGCCTACAGCAATAAGATGCGGTAAAAGTTTTTTGAAATCGAAATTCTTCATTTGCCTTTTATTGTGGTGGCAAATTACGTTTCTCGCGGGGATAAATAAAAAAGCAGCTCCATTTTGGGCTGCATTTTCGAAATTGCTATAATTTATTAATTCGTTTTCACCAGGTTGTTTTGAACAATCATTTTATCAATCACCTTTACGGTTTCATCAATATAAATGTCCTCGCTCCTTACTTTCAGCCATTGCTTGTTTTTGTCGATCTTATCCTGATCGGAGTTGATGTTTTCAATATCCTGTTTTACATTGCTGAAATTCATTGGGGTTTTCAGTTTGTACAGGGAGTCGATCTGGTTTACCACATTTTTAAGCGCCTTACGATTTTCTTTAAATTCTGTAATATTTAGCGGGTAAGATTTATCGTATTGCTGTTCGAGCCACTTAACATCCGTTTTTATCTTTCCAAAGGTTGTGCTGCGGTTCACTTCGGCATTTTGCATAATGGCTGCATCGGTAGTGGAGTAGTTGCTTGTCCAGGTACTGTAAGTTGCTTTTGCTATTTCATCCCAAGCCAGGGCATTGGTATTGTCTTTCTCGCGAAACTTAAGGTATTCGAGCCTGTCCGGAAGAATTACATCGGGCGTTACGCCTTTTAGTTGTGTGGCATCGCCGTTTATGCGGTAAAACTTCTGGAGGGTAAGTTTTACGGAACCCATATCATCAGGGGTTTTAGTGCCAAACAGGGCATCTTGCCCTTCGGGGTTAAGGGGGATATTGCGTTGAACGGTTCCTTTTCCGTAGGTAGAGGTGCTGCCCACAATCACGCCACGTTTATAATCTTGTATGGCAGCGGCAAAGATTTCAGAAGCGGATGCGGAAGTTTCGTCAACCAATACGGCAAAGGGGCCGTCGTATTGAATGGATTTATCGGTATCTCTAAGAATGTTGGGTTTTTCATCGCGGCCTTTAACCTGGCAAATGGGGCCGTCTTTAATAAATAAGCCGGCCATTTTTACCACATCAAACAGCGAACCTCCGCCATTTCCCCTAAGATCGAGGATGATACCCTCCACTTTTTCTGCCTTTAGTTTTTCAATTTCCCTGGCCACATCTACATAGCAACGGGGGCCGTTTGGCCTTTCAAAATCGGCATAAAATTCAGGAAGGTAAATATACCCTACTTTATGTATTCCGTTGATTATTGCTGATTTAGCATAAGTGTCTTCCAATTTAATATCATCTCTAAACAGGCTAATTGCTTTAATGGTACCATCCATACTACGAACGGTTAATACCACTTCGGAACCTTTTTCGGAGCCTCTTATGAGTTTTACGGCATCGGAAATAGAATACCCGGTTACATCCACCGGTTCAGCTTTTCCTTCGCCAACTTTTATGATTTCATCATTTTCTTTCAGTTCTCCACTTTTCCATGCAGGCCCTCCGGATATCAGGCTGGCAATTTTTATTTTACCATCTTCTTCTTTTAGCTGGGCGCCTATTCCAAAGAAATGGCCACTCATAGATTCGTTAAATGAACGAAGGTCGATCGGTGGAAAGTAGGTGGTATGCGGATCCATTGTGCTGGTAATGGCATTTACGAAAGTGCTGAAATTTTCTTCGTCGGTTTCGCGGTTCTTTTTCGTAGTAAAATACCGATCAATCTGCTTTTTCACTGCATCCCTGGCTTCCCTTTCGAGGGTGGAATCGGGTTTTTTTGTATAATCTTTCCGGGTTAGATTTTTTTGCTGTTCTTCCTGAAGGTCAACAAACTTATTCAGCACTATATATTTCAGCCTTTTCCTCCATACCTCTTTTCTTTCTGCCTCATTTTTGGGAAAATCAATTTTATCGGGGTCGGCATTATAGCTTTCATTTTCCGAGAAGTTGAAGGGGCGGGCCAAAATAGCAGGGTAGAGTTGCGAAACCTCGTTAAGTCTTTGCAGGTATATTTTATTTACGGCATAAAATGATTCGAGTTCGCTACCATGAATTTCATCATCAATCCGGGTGCTGTATTTCTGGGCAAGGGTGGCAACATCTGATGCCAGAAGGGTATTTTTTTCCTGGTCGAGGTCTTCAACAAAGGCTTTAAAAACGGTTTTGCTGAATGCGTCGTCTATCTTTTTGGGGCTATAATGTCCCTGTTCTAAAAGGATTCCAACGTTTCTCAGAATTTTAGCATTACGTACTTTGGGATTGTCTTCGCCGGGATTACCCTGCGATTTAAAAGCCAGGAAAAAACTTGCAGCAACCAATATCAGGGCTACGGGTATAAATTTCTTGCTCATCATAAAGTCAGCCATTTTTTGCATCTTGTGAAATTACGAAAATTGCATAGCGGCCATTTATAGAAAACGTATAAACGGCAATAATGTTTTGTTAAACAGAAATCGTGAAAATACTGAAAATGAGTATGATAAAGCGGAGGATTTTAAAAACAAATGGATGAGAATTTTGGGAGACAATAGATTTTGTATAATTTTGTTGCCCTTTGCCCCGGTAAGGGGAAGAGAAATGGTGGTTGTAGCTCAGTTGGTTAGAGCATCAGATTGTGATTCTGAGGGTCGAGGGTTCGAGCCCCTTCATCCACCCAAGCCCCGAAAGTTTTTCCTTTTGGGGCATTTTATTTATATAGATAGATGTGGGCGATAAATTAATATAATGAGCCTTTTATTGATTGTTGTATGTTTTGTGTTGAGCGGATTTTTACTTTCCCGCTGCATCCTTTATTTTTTGATTTTCCGAAAAAGATCAGCTACAACCCCCGTGAATATATTAAGCCCGTATTCGGGTGAGTTGGGGGATTTGATAGCATCCGGTGTGATGAATGATGAAACGGTAAAAAAGCTGCTTTCGGGTGAAGATCTTTTACAAAAATTAAGGCCGGATATCAGTAACCACATAGATCATTTCCTAAATGTGAAATTAAAGCAGGTATTTCCCCTATTGGCTCAGTTTATGGGTGATAAAACCCGCAATCAGCTTAAATCCGCTTTTATGGATGAAATGGACAGGCTGTTTCCGGAAGTGATGGGAAAATTACATGAAGGTATGTTGAACCGTGAAAAAATTTCAGCAATGGTTACACAGAAAATATCCAGCTTTAACCCGGGATCAGGACCATTTGCGGGTCTGATAAAGAAAAAAATTCAGCCCTGGTTAGATCTGTTTTGTTGTGGTTTTATGTTTATAGCCGGGATACTTACAGCGTTATTACATCATTTTCTTACATAACAGTGAGGTATCTTTCTTTTATGATGTTGATGTGGTGATGGCTGTGACCTATAATAATAAACCCCAGTGCCAGAGGGGAAATGGAATGATCGTTTGCTGTACCAATATTTAGCAGCGCTTCGGGCTGGAAACTTTCAAACATCATTCCGGTAGAAATTCTTACCAGTTTAAATTCTTCGCAAAGGGAACTCCAGGTTCTTTTGTTTGCTTTAGCCATTTGGGCATAAGGAACTTCATCAAAACCGGGGAGTGATTTATCTTCCCCGCGGGCAATACAAACTGCACGATACCCGAAAATGCGTTCACAGTCTGTAAGATGCTGGATGATATCTTTTATGGTCCATTTACCCGGAGCATAACCTGTCTCCGTACGGGATTCATCAATACTGTTGAGGAAATTATCCAAACTGCTTTCGCGGTTATTGAAGGCAGTTGTGAGGTCATTTTCGGAAACCCTGGCTATATAACTTTCATAATAGGGGGCATAACTTTCAGGAACCGGTTTTACCATAATTTTTTTTCAAAGATAAGATGATGGGGGTTGGGGAGATGAAAGAGGGGATGGTCTATTATGATAATTCGATTCAATTGACAGGGTGAATAGGGGAATGAAATAAATGATATTTTAGGGGTTTAGCGTTTCACGGAAAGCTTAGATTTATCCAACCAACGGCAGTGAAGTATATTGGTGAATAATAATTTGAACAATTTGAACGCAACCTCGCCATTTTTAAAATTTCTGAATCATGGAATCAAATTAGTCCCTTTAGTAAGGGTATGGCAGTAGAAAAAAATGAAATGAAAGATCGGCGCAATCGGGGTAACACATCCGCCGTAATTTTAAGGAGAAGAAAATTATGTGTGCGATTAAGGAATTTGATTTTTATGGTGAGAGGGAATGGAAATGGGAAATTGATGTTGAAGAAAATTTGGTTTGGGTTAGTGAAATTCAGCCTTCCACCCCGGGGTTACCACCCCTTCCCCCAGGTACAAAATATTCATTTAAAAAATCCGAACCAAAATTTTACACTGAAGAAAATTCGGTGAGGCTATATATTTATTCAGTTTCATGCCCCCGGGGCTGCCGCCCCTTACCCCCAGGTACAAAATATGGGTTTAAAAAATCCGAACCAAAAATTTGCGCTGAAGAAAATTCAGTGGGGCTTTATATTTATTCAGTTTCATGCCCCCGGGGCTGCCGCCCCTTACCCCCAGGTACAAAATATGGATTTAAAAAATTCGAACCAAAAATTTGCGCTGAAGAAAATTCAGTGAGGCTTTATATTTATTCAGTTTCAGTTGAATTTCTCCCGGGGTTACCACCCCTTACCCCCAGGTACAAAATATGGATTTAAAAAATTCGAACCAAAAATTTGCGCTGAAGAAAATTCAGTGGGGCTTTATATTTATTCAGTTTCATGCCCCCGGGGCTGCCGCCCCGTACCCCCAACTTTAAAATATGGGTTTTAAAAATTCGAACCAAAAATTTGCGCTGAAGAAAATTCAGTGGGGCTTTATATTTATTCAGTTTCAGTTGAATTTCCCCGCCCCCAGATACAAAATATTCATTTAAAATTTCGAACCTTTGGTAGCCGGTTAAAGTGTTATCCGAAAAGCTCCAATCTATTTCTGTATTAAACTTCATTAAAATTCACAGTATCCCCTTCCTGCCCCTGTTTTTTCCACTTTTTTCTTGATAAAAAAGTGGAGCAAAAAATCAAGGCTTCGGAAAAATGGCTAAAAATTGTCTTTCCCGGCTAATACCGATTGGATATCCGTTCCGAAATAAATCGGAATCTTAGATAACAGACCAATTCCATTGATCTAAACGGCTATCACATCGGCATTATACGATTAAACTTTGGTATCCGAAATAATTCCGTTTAGTATAATAAAAACGAGTTCCGGCATTAGGTAAAACCCGGCAGTGGTACAACTTTTGAACTAATTGCATTACCCAACAGTTGAATATGGCGTTTTTCTTTTCACGCCGTTCAAGCCAATTTTCGTAACACCATTTTTCCAAGGCCAGTTTATAATATGTTTTTTACCGGACAGTACTAGTTTCGAACCAAAATTTTACACTGAAGAAAATTCAGTGGGGCTTTATATTTATTCAGTTTCATGCCCCCGGGGCTGCCGCCCCGTACCCCAAACTTTAAAATATGGGTTTTAAAAATTCGAACCAAAATTTTACACTGAAGAAAATTCGGTGAGGCTATATATTTATTCAGTTTCAGTTGAATTTCTCCCGGGGTTACCACCCCTTACCCCCAGGTACAAAATATTCATTTAAAAAATTCGAACCAAAATTTTACACTGAAGAAAATTCGGTGAGGCTATATATTTATTCAGTTTCATGCCCCCGGGGCTGCCGCCCCTTGCCCCCAGGTACAAAATATGGATTAAAAAAATTCGAACCAAAATTTTACACTGAAGAAAATTCGGTGAGGCTTTATATTTATTCAGTTTCAGTTGAATTTCTCCGCCCCCAGGTACAAAATATTCATTTAAAAATTTCGAACCTTTGATGTCCTGTTAAAGTGTTAACCGAAAAGTTCCAATCCACTACGGTATTAAACTTCATTAAAATTCACAGTATCCCCCCCCTGGCACAAGTGTACCCGTAAAGCGGGATCATTTGTTACACACTAATTCACCCGATCGTATCGGGGAATTTCAATTTACTTCACCGCAACGTTTTCTCAGGAATTTGACGTTGAGGTTAAGTTGCCGGGATGGGAGAAACGCAACGCCCCGTACCGGAAACGTTACTGAGAAATTTTAGCATTACTATAATTTTCTACAACATGTATATTACTTCAAAATAAAAGAGGCTGCCTTTTTGCGACAGCCTCCTCTATTGTTTGTATGGATTTAATTTTTTCTCTCTTAATTCTTGGATTTCTTTCTTGGTTGTTTCATTGATTTTTTCAGTTTTGCGTTCAATTCGCCGGCAACCTTAATGGCATTATAAGCATTTACAATGCCCCCGGTAATACAAAGGTCGCTGAGCTTTGCCATATCATCCGTTCCCGGGATCTTAACTTCCTCCGAAGGAACCACCACCGATTTTTCAATTACTTTTTTTAGTTGTTGTGGCGTAAAATTGGGGTAATATTCAAGTACAAGCGCTGCAATGCCTGCAACAACAGGACATGCCATGCTGGTACCACTTGCGTTGCCATATTTATCTCCTCCGGGAATGGTAGAGTAAATACGAACTCCGGGTGCAAAAACATTTACGGTGTTTTTTCCGTAATTGCTGAAAGATGCAGTAAGGCCTCCATTCTCAGCATTGCCACTTGCTCCCACCATTATTACATTGCTGGCCCGCAATCCGTTGTCTTTGAAGTAAGGGCTGGGGTAGCTGGGATCTTCATCTACATTTTTTGAATCGTTTCCTGCTGCCTGAACCAAAAGAACTCCCTTTGATTCAGCATAACGGAAGGCATCATCAACCCATTGTTTTTGTGGAGAGAAGGGTTTCCCAAAACTCATGCTGATGATTTTTGCACCATTGTCAACCGCATACCTGATGGCATTGGCAATATCCTTATCATGTTCATCACCATCAGGTACTGCACGAACCATCATAATGCGAACGTTATCGGCAATGCCATCTATCCCTTTTCCATTATCCCGAACGGCAGCAATAATTCCGGAGCAGTGAGTACCATGAAAGGGTGTATTTGCCAGCAAATCATTGTTTCCATAGTTGCGGTCGTTTAAATTGGTTTCATCGTCTTGTACAATTTCCTGCCTGTAGGGTTCTGGTGCTGCTGTTTTGGCAGCTTCCTTTTCTTCCTCACCTGAAATATAATCATTAAGAGATTTTAGGAAATCTTCATTGGTATTATCCAGCTCACCTGCATTTTTCATGATACCCAGCATCCTTTGCTTAGCCTTTTTTTCATCGCTGTTTTTGGGGGTGAGGGTATCCAGGTTGGTTCCTGTATAAATTTTATTCCCCATCGCATTTTGGAGGATGCTATCAGCACCGGCAAGCGTTTCCTGTAAATTTTTGAGCATTTTAAGCTGCATTTCGGAGCCTTCCTTATCGCCCATAACATTTGCTTCAGCTTTTTTAAACACCCTGTATTCCGCCAGGTCTGCTTTTGAAAGGGTAGTGGTATCAACTGTTTTACCATCCCACTTCGGCTTAAGCGAATAATATACCCGGGCAGCTTCGTAACTGTCTTTTCCTACATTCCTTCCATCTTTCCCACCAAGGAAATTCCAGCCATGTACATCATCAACATAGCCATTCTTATCATCATCTTTTCCATTTCCCGGTATTTCTCCGGGATTAGTCCATAAAATCGGTTTCAGATCTTCATGTGTTGTATCGATGCCCGAATCAATAACGGCAACCACTACCCGATTACTTTTCAGCTTTTCTTCTTTAATCAGGTTATATGCCTGGTTGAGGCTGATGCCATTATAAGATGTATCGAGCTGGTACCAGTTTTTAGGACTTTCAGTTTTGGATTTGCTTTCCTGTGCAAATATTGCAGTACATATAAACAATCCTGCAATTAAGAGTGATAAACTTTTTTTCAACATATAATTTATTTGTAGTTGCGAATCTAATTAAAACTATTTTCTAATAAGTTGCCGTTGGTCAATAATTGTATAAATTTTAAAGATCGAAGCGGATTCCCTGTGCCAGTGGGAGTTTGTCGGAATAATTAATGGTGTTGGTTTGCCTACGCATATAGGCTTTCCAGGCATCGCTTCCGCTTTCCCTTCCACCACCTGTTTCCTTTTCGCCCCCAAACGCTCCGCCAATTTCTGCACCGGATGTACCTATGTTTACATTGGCAATTCCGCAATCACTTCCCGCATGAGACAGAAAGCGTTCCGATTCGCGAAGGCTGCCGGTTATAATAGAAGAGGATAACCCCTGTGGAACCCCGTTTTGCATTTTAATAGCCTCGTCTATTGTTTTATATTTCATGATATACAAAATAGGCGCAAATGTTTCGTGTTGTACGATCTGGTATTCATTTTTAGCTTCAGCTATGCAGGGTTTTACATAACAACCGCTCGCATAAGCTTTCCCTTTTAAAACGCCACCCTCCACAATAAAATTACCGCCCTCCTTTTTACAAGCTTCAATTGCATTAAGGTATTGTTGTACCGCATCTTTATCAATCAATGGCCCTACATGATTTTTTTCATTTAACGGGTTTCCTATTTTTAGCTGACTATAAGCGGCAATAAGTGCGTTTTTGAATTTAGCATAAATTTTTTCGTGGATGATAAGCCTTCTGGTGCTGGTGCAGCGTTGGCCTGCTGTACCCACAGCGCCAAATACGGCAGCAACAATAGCAATATCCAGATCGGCTTCCTGAGATACAATGATGGCATTGTTTCCGCCAAGTTCAAGTAAGCTTTTTCCAAGCCGCTGTGCTACAGCCGTTCCTACTGCTTTTCCCATCCTTGTACTTCCGGTTGCGGAAACCAGGGCGATCCGGGTGTCATTACTCATCCATTCACCCACTTCACGCCCTCCGGTTACTAACGTACTAACGCCTTCGGGTACCCTGTTCTTTTTAAAAACTTTTTCTACAATCTTCTGGCAGGCAATGGCGCATAAAGATGTTTTTTCGCTGGGTTTCCACACACAGGTATTTCCGCATACCCAGGCCAACATGCTGTTCCAGCTCCATACCGCCACCGGGAAATTAAATGCTGATATAATGCCAACCACGCCAAGGGGATGATATTGTTCGTACATGCGGTGCCCCGGTCTTTCGCTGTGCATGGTTAAACCGTGCAACTGACGGCTGAGGCCAACGGCAAAATCACAGATGTCGATCATTTCCTGTACTTCACCCATACCTTCCTGAAGGCTTTTTCCCATTTCATAGCTTACCAACTGCCCCAATGAAGGTTTTGCTTCACGAAGCGCTTCACCAATCTGGCGAACCACATCGCCGCGCTTTGGAGCCGGCCACTGGCGCCATTCCAAAAATGCACTTTCGGCGGTTTTTACGACATGGTTGTAAGATTGTTTGTCGGCTGCTGTTATGGTTCCAATCAAATTACCATCTACCGGAGAAAATGAACTTAGTTTTTCAGCTTTGGATTTAATCCACGCTGATCCGGTTGATACACCAGGATTATTTGATGCTAACCTGAGGGTTTTTAAAAATTGCATGATTTTTTCATTTAACGAGCCGCAAAGATACGCCAACTTGTGTGTTGTAGGCTATCTCAATGCACTTCATATATTCAGGAGGGCATAACAAATATTAAAGCTGTGATGAAAACCTTCATGATAAAGTAAATGGGCTCAATTTTTCTGAAGTCTTTTTTATTACCTCATGAAGCGCAAAAGCTTAACTCAGGTATAAGAATAAACCATGTGGATTTTTAATAAAATGGCCGGCAGGTTTATGCTGCAAATGACATTAACAAATGCAGGATATTACAAATTGAGCACCTGCATTTCATTAATATTGTTCTTTATCAGAAGGGAAATCACCCGATTTGATATCAGAAATATATTGCTGTACAGCTCCGGTGATTTGCTCGTGCATATTCAGGTACTGACGGAGAAACCGGGGTTTAAATTCGGTATTAATTCCCAGCATATCGTGCATTACCAGCACCTGTCCATCGCAAAACATTCCCGCGCCGATACCAATAGTGGGGATATGAAGGCTTTCACTTACCTCTTTGGCGAGCATTGCAGGAATTTTTTCGAGTACAATGGCAAAGCAACCTGCTTCCTGTAATAACTGTGCGTCTCTTTTTAGTTTTTCCGCTTCTGCCTTTTCTTTAGCTCTTACTGTGTAAGTGCCAAATTTGTAAATACTTTGAGGAGTAAGCCCGAGATGCCCCATAACCGGAATTCCTGTACTGATGATCCTTTTCACCGATTCCACTACTTCTTCACCACCTTCCAGCTTTACTGCATGGCCGCCTGTTTCTTTCATAATCCGGATGGACGAATTAAGGGCCTCTTTAGAATTGCCCTGGTACGATCCAAAGGGTAAATCTACCACCACCAGGCAACGGTTGGTTCCTCTTACTACGGAAGATGCATGATAAATCATCTGATCGAGGGTGATGGGCAGGGTGGTTTCGTGTCCTGCCATTACGTTACTGGCGCTATCGCCCACCAGGATGATGTCCATTCCTGTGGCATCAAAAATTTTTGCAAAAGAAAAATCGTAGGCTGTTATCATGGAGATTTTCTCTCCTGAAGCCTTCATTTTCTGAATGGTGTTGGTGGTGATCTTTTTGATCTCTTTATTTACAGACATACCCGTGGTTTTTAAAAGCGAAGGGAATTGGCTCTGCATTAGAATAAAACAAATCCGGAGAGATCGCTTGAATTGTAAAATTAATGAGTTGTACAACTAAATATCCAAATACATACTTATTTTTTTACAGATTCATTAGAAATAAAATTTGGTTTTGAGGGTTTAATCGGCTGATTCATATTTTAGTTGATGATTAAAATTTGTGTTTCTTTTCGGGTTTTTACGTTATGAGATGAAATGTTGTTTCCAAAAATACAGGAACTTCCTGTTGATATAGTTTTCAGAGATCCGTCAATGTATTCAATGATTTGTTCTCCTTAAATCACATAAATAATGTGCCCTTTTTTGCACCCATGATCTGCTTCATGGTTTTTTGAAAATAAAAGTTGCCGGATTTTGAAATTTGGGAATGAAATGTGTTTTGTCATTACAACCTCCGTAAGTCTGTTCATTTTATCGCTTTGTATATTTCCCCAATCAATGTCAAAATTTTCAGTGGTTTTTATTTCCATATTTACATTTAGTGATTTGAGGCAGGTTTATTGATTAGAATGTGTGTTTTTAATGTAGGGAGTTTGTTCGTATTCTGAATATGCGGATAGTATTTGGAAATTGCAAAGAAATTCCGGTTCTCATCGGCAGGGGGAACAGCCATCCCCACCCCGATAAAAAGATATGAAAAATTTTTCTGAATAACCGTTTTTAAACATTTATTAGTCGTTTAAAATGGATAACGGGAGTGGCTGGTAAGGAAAATTTGTGGACATCACAGTTAGGTGTCATTTATTTTCCAATAGCAACGGTAATCAATTCAAAACTGTAGGCAGGGTTGAAGTGAAGGCAGGTATCTTGTTCATAATCATGCTTCTTTTTAATAGACGGGGAGCTTGTTAATTTCTATTCTTCATACCGATTTATTGCCCCCTATCCAACCTAAATGGGTGTGTTTAAAGTCATCGCTGAATTTAAGCCCATAGCCAAATATTCTGTCCATTGCCGCATGTCCGAATAATATTATTCCAACCAGCATCAGTTGCTGATTATTGAGCCAATATCCAAATGTCAAAACAAGAATAGCCAGTAATTTATGATGGAAAATATTGTAAAATATTGCGCCTGATTTTGTGTTATAGAGATAGCCCAGCATTGATAAGTCTGGTAATAAAATACATAGAGGGAAAGCCCACCAACTATAATTAAGCTGGCTGAAAAGTACAATCGATAAAATAAATTGTCCTAATTCTTCAAATCTGAGAACATTAATCATTTTCATATATCCTTAGTTTTTGGGGAAAAGATCTTCACAAAATTTATCCTGATTCCTGATAAAGGCCGGGAAGTTATAGCTTTTCGTTTTCTATTTCCATTAAAAATTGCGGTATTTATATCTGAAACAGATGTATAATCGAATTTCGGGAAATTATAAATGTTCTGAATCCATAAAAGGCAACTGTACATTGCTAAATACCATTTTATATCCGCAGGGGAACAGCCATCCCCACCCCGCTAAAAAGGTAGTGAAATTAATTTTGAATAACCGTTTTTAAACATTAAACCGGATAATTGGGGTGGGGTGAATTTCCAATGTGTAATCTTATGCTGTGAAGTTATAGCGGTTTTAAAATGGGCAGATTGTATTTTGAAATTGTTTGATCATTCAGCATAATGCTGCATCCTTATCTGTATTGTTAAATGCTAAAAGAGAAATTAATCGTTACAATTATCTGGTATCGAATCAAATAAAACGGATTTCCGAAACAGAAATACAAATGGCTAAAAGGAATTGGGTTTCATGCCCCCTGTTTTACTTTTTGTTCGTCCCACAAATGCCTTATCAGCCCATCTGCCAGCCCTATTTTAGGAATATAAATTTCGGTGGCGCCAGCCCACCTCATGATATTTATATAGATCGATAATGCCGGTACTATTACATCGGCCCGGTCTTTTCGTAGGGCATATTTGCTGATTCTTTCATTTAAGCTGGTGCCTTCAAGTTCCCGGTAATAATCCCGTAACAAATCGATATGGAGTGCCTTGCCTTCTTTCTTCTTGCTTAATGAAAATATTTTGTTGATGTTGCCGCCACTGCCAATCGCAACTATATCCTTATGTTTCTTTGAAAAAGATTTTACCGAATCTTTTACTGCATCCCAATCCGATTCCTTCACTTTATTTTGCAGCAACCGAATGGTGCCAATATTAAACGATTGCTTCACTTCGAGCACAGCTTTTGAGTAAAAGAGGATCTCTGTACTTCCACCCCCTACATCAATATACAGGTAGCTGTGATTTTTATCCATATTTTCCGCTGCATGGGTTTCATACACAAGCCCTGCCTCAATATCCCCGCTAATAATGTCAACCCGAATGCCGGTATGCTTAAATATGTCATCAATGATCCTGGTTGAATTGCTGGCATCGCGCATGGCGCTGGTGGCACAGGCTTTTACCAGATCTACTTTATATGAATCCATTAATAAACGGAACGCCTGCATGGTCTTTAAAAACATTTGTTGTTTTTCTTCCGAAATGGAACCGCTTTGAAAAACATCAAAACCAAGCCTTAAAGGAACCCTGATGAGGTTTAATTTGTTAAAAGAAGTTTCCCCGTTCTGAGCGGTTAAAACTTCCGATATCAGTAACCGGGCGGCATTACTTCCAATATCAATTGCAGCTAAAATCAAAATCTGTATATAATAATTTAGATTAGGTTAAGAAATTGGTTGGGGTTGATCGGGATCTGCCCGAATCGTGGATTTATCCCGGCTTTTGCGATAAAGGTAATGGTATATCTCTGTCTGCGATCTCACCCTCTTTGAATTTTCTGAATTGGCATAATGGTTTTGTAAACTGTTGTTGAGAATCCTGGCTTTAACGTTATCACTAAGTTGAATGTTGAGCAGTTCTTTCATTTCATCCTGCATTTTTTTGTCTGAAATCGGGCAGGCAGCTTCCAGCCTGTGGTCAATATTTCTCAGCATCCAGTCGGCAGAAGAAATATAAACTTTTTCTTTCCCGCCATTACAAAATATCATTACCCTGGCATGTTCGAGATATTCATCCACAATACTGATGGCTTTAACCGGTACCCTGAATTTTTTATTTTCGGTAAACATGCAGCAAATCCCCCTGATCACCATTTTTACCGATACACCGGCTTTTGCGGCTTCGTGAAGTTTGTTGATCAGCATATCATCGCTTAATGAATTTAGTTTTAAGGTTATGAATGCTTCTTTCTTTTTTCTTGCATTTTTAATTTCGCGGTTTATGAGTGAAGTTAACTGCTTGCGCATTGCAACAGGAGATATCATCAGGGTTTTGCAGGTTTTCAATACCGGCTCTGCAATTTTAGGGTTTTCGAGATAAATGAATATCCGGTTGATGTCGGACATGATTTCCGGGTTTGATGTGAGCAGGCAATGGTCGCCATATAACAGAGCGGTTTTTTCGTTAAGGTTTCCGGTGCTTACAAAACCATAATGAGTGATTGCATTGCCTTTTTTCATCCTGATAATGCAAAGCTTGGCATGAACTTTTAAATTGGGAGCACCAATCAAAACCTGAACACCTGCGTCTTCCAGCTCCGTTTTCCATTCCAGGTTGGCTTCCTCATCAAATCTTGCTTTAAGTTCAAGCATTACCGTTACCTGCTTTCCGTTCCTTACGGCATTGGTAAGTGCATTTACAATTTTTGACCTGGCGGCCAGCCTGTAACACGAAACTTTAATGCTCACTACATCCGGATTAATGGCTGCTTCTCTGAGCAAATCGATGATGCTGTTGAAACGGTGATATGGAAAATGAAGCAGCACATCTTTTTTCATCACCACTCCTGTAATGCTGTCGGCGTTTTCCAGATCGGGGTGGGTAAATGATTTTTTTCTTGAATTTTTTTGATGAAATATGGAATCGGGAAATTCCATAAAGTCTTTAAAATTATGAATCTTTCCTCCCGGTACCATGTTGTCTTTTGCAGTAAGCCCTAGCCGCTTCACTAAGTAATTAAGCAGGGAAGGGTCCGTATCTTTATCAAAAACGAATCGTACCGGTTTTCCTTTTTTTCTGTTTTTTAGTCCTTTTTCAATTTTTTGGATGATGCTGGTGGAAACATCATTGTCAATATCAATCTCCGCATCGCGGGTTATTTTTATGGCGTGTGCCGAAAACTGGTCGTACCCGAAAAATGAGAATATGGATGGCAGGCAAAACCTGATGATGTCTTCTAAAAGGATCAACTGATGCTCTCCCGGTTTTGACGGCAGGATTACAAACCTCGATAAGTTTTTTACAGGAACTGAAACCAAAGCAAATCGGCGCGGAACACTTTGATCCGATTTTGAAAGGCGGCAGGCCAGGTATATCGATTTATCATTCAAAACAGGGAAACGGTGAATGCTTTCAATCATCAGGGGAACAATGTTGCTGCGTACCTGTTCGTTAAAATATTCGTGAACAAATTTTTGCTGAACACTGTTCAGTTTTTTTTCATCAACAAATGAGATATTTTCTTTCTTTAAATCTTTCAGGATGTTGTTCCATACCGCATCGAATTTCTCATGCTGCTTGTTGGTAATTTCCTGGATGGCATCCAAAATGGCCTGTGGATTTTGTTCAAGATGCATGTGTGCCTTATCCCCCAATTCCAGCATCCGCTTTAGCGCGGCTACACGTACCCTGAAAAACTCATCGAGGTTATTTGAAAAGATTCCGAGAAATTTTATTCTTTCTTTAAGCGGTACGGTGTTATCGGCAGCTTCCTGCAAAACCCGTTCGTTAAATGAAAGCCAGCTTATATCTCTTGCTATTTTTTTAATTTTTTGCATGGCAGAAGTACAGCTTATTTAAAAAATATGATTAAATTTTGTGCTGCAACCGATTATCCATTCATCCCTTCATTTCTTTCATTTTGGTAATGATGCCAGTAGTAGAAATGCCCGGAACGATTTTAGCAAGGTGCACTGTTCCGCCATTTACCAGCACTTCTTTTGCCCCTGCAATCTGATCAACGGTATAATCTCCGCCTTTTACCAAAACATCAGGAAGAATGGTTTTTATAATTTCTGCAGGTGTATCTTCTTCAAAAATAATTACGGCATCTACCATAATTAGGGAGGCTAATAAAATTGATCTGGCCTCCTGATTGTTTACCGGGCGGCTGTTGCCCTTCAGCCTCTTTACAGAAGCATCCGAATTTACAGCAACAACAAGGAAATCGGCAAGCCCGGCAGCTTCCGAAAGTGAAGCAATATGTCCTTCATGCAATATGTCAAACACGCCATTGGTGAAAGCTATGGTTCTTCCTTTGAGGCGCTGCTGCGATATATTATTTTTCAACCCTTGAAGATCATATATTTTGGATGGGATGGCTGATATTGCTTTCATGATTATTGTTTTTATTGAATACCGGAATGAGTAAAAGGCAAATACCTCCAATCACCAGGATAATTCCGGTGGTGATGCCCCACATCAGCCATCCGAAAGCAATGCCAATGGGATAGGCAATGGCATATATACCTAAGGTTTTTGCTACAAATATGGGAAAGGAGCCAATGCCACCGGGGGTAATAATCATGGCCAGTGTAACAAAGGTAAGCACGGAAAATGCTGCTGTTATGCCAAGTGATGATGTGCCTTTCATCGCAAAAAAGCCGAGGTAAATCTGGAGTAAGTACATGATCCAGATAAAAAGGGTATGTATAATAAATGCTTTTCTTTGTTTCAGGTTTCTGATGGATTTTAAACCTTCTAACAGGTGGTTGTAAAAAGTGTGAACCTTCTGTACCATCCTGTTATTTGGAAAAGCGTTGAAAATATACCTAAGCAAAAGAAACAGCAATGCAATAATTGATATTAGTATCCCAGCTTTTATCCATAAACCAAATCCCGAACTGGAAAATACAGGTTTCACCAACTGCCAGAAATAATCACCTGCTACATCCATCTGGATAATCAGTGTGATGAGGATAAAAATGAAATAGCATATCAAATCAAAAGCCCTTTCTACCACCATGGTGCCCATTAGTTTGTCGATGGGTAGTTTTTCATACCTGGCAAGGAAAGTGCATTTTAAAATTTCACCTAACCGGGGTACGGCCGAATTTGCCAGGTAGCCGATCATGATAACAAAAAAAGTATTGGAGGTTTTGGGGTTAAATCCCAAAGGTTCCATCAGTAATTTCCATCTAATGGCGCGGCTAAGGTGTGCTGCTGCCGTCATGATGACGATGGGGATAATCAGCCAGTAATTTGCCTGTTTAAGCGCTGAACGAAATGCCTCTTCCTGTTCCTTATTTAGTGAACGCAATTGCCACCAGATCAGGAAAACCCCAAGTCCGAAAACAAGCAGGTATTGTATTCCGGAAACGTATTTTTTCTTCATCTGAAAGGGAAGTTAGGTTCTTTTTTTAAGAGGGGTAAGTTATTAAAAGGTTATCTATAAGCCGAATTTCACCCAGGTATGCGGCCACAATTGCCACTATCTTCAACTGTCCGTTCCAGTTATTAACTTCTTCAAGGGTAGAGGCATTGGCTGTTGCAAAATAATCTACCGAGAATCCGTTTTTTTCAAGCTGCTCAATGCCGCTGTTTAACATAGGCCGTACATCTCCCTTTTTGATGTTTTCTTTTAACCACCGCAATGCTTTTGAAAGTTCTGCGGCTTTAATTCTTTGTTCGGGGCTGAGCCGGATGTTCCTGCTGCTCATGGCCAGTCCGTCAGGCTCGCGAAGGGTAGGGCAAATTTTAATTTTTGTTGTGGAATGGATGAGTGATATTAGTTTTTCGAGAACCATACACTGCTGGTAATCTTTTTGCCCCAGGTACAATATATCCGGGTTAAATATTTCTAAAAGCCGGTGTACCACCATGCATACTCCCTGGAAATGACCCGGGCGGTATTTCCCTTCATACACTGTTTCAATAAAACCGAGGTTGTAATGCGGCGCCACAAAATCATCGGGATAAATTTCTGCGTGTGAGGGAATAAAAAGCAGGTCGCAGCCGGCAGCCTCCAGTTTGTTGATGTCCAGACTTAAGGTATTGGGGTACTTTTCAAAATCTGCAGGGTTGTTAAACTGGGTTGGGTTTACGAAAATGCTGGAAATGGTAAAGCAACTGTCTTTTTTGGATTGGTTGATTAATGAGATATGCCCGTTGTGCAAAGCGCCCATGGTTGGAATGAAACCGGTTTTCATTCCCTGCTTTTTAACTTCCCGGGTTATTCTTCCCGCATCTGCAACCGTTTTACAAACAATCATTTAACTGGATTTTCAATTCCGGAGAACCATTCATAGCCCGGTTTTCCTTAAAATAGCTTAACTTTGCAAACTATTTATTAAATCCGAACCTACTTAATCAATAGCTTCTAAATGTCAACAAAGAAAAGAATTTTATTTATAGCCAACGAAATGTCGCCATATCTGGAAATGACAGAATTCGCTGAAACTGTAAATAAACTTGCTGTTCTGTCGAACGAAAATAACATGGAAGTTCGTTGCATCATGCCGCGTTTTGGGGTAATCAACGAACGGCGCCACCGCCTGCATGAAGTAGTTCGGCTTTCCGGAATAAACGTAACCATTAATAACGACGATTATCCGCTTATTATTAAGGTGGCCTCGCTTCCCAATGCCAGGTTGCAGGTGTATTTTCTTGATAATGAAGATTTTTTCAAACGCAAGTCGGTATTTGTAGATGAGAACGATGAATTTTTTGAAGATAACGGGCTTCGTGCCGTATTGTTCTGCAAAGGGGCGCTGGAAACCGTGAAAAAATTTGGCTGGCCTCCCGATATTATTCATTGCAGCGGATGGATGACCGGCCTTATTCCAATGTATATTAAATCGGCATACAAAAGAGAACCGGTGTTTAGCAATAGTAAAGTGGTTTATACCATCGGTGAAACAACCTTCAGCGATAAACTGGGAGCCGATTTTCTGAAAATCCTGGCCATTAACGATAAGGTGGGTAAAAAAGAAATAGAACCTTTTAAGGATACTACAAATATTGCCATGTTCAGAGGCGGAGCAAGTTTTGCCGATGCCATCAGCTTTGGCGCCGGTAATCCAGATCGTAAACTGGCCGACGAATTTTCGAAGGTGAAAGGGAAGCCCATCCTCAAATTTAATCCCGAAGGGGATTTAACAGACTATTTGCAATTATATGGCGACCTTGCCCAATAGTTTATCCTTCAATTAATTACACGCGTGCGCAAATTTCCAGCCTTTGCTCTTTATCTGATTGCAGGCATTACCGGATTTTTCTTTAGTTGTACAAAACTTGATACCACTACGCTTGGAAACGATCTTATCCCGGCAGTAGATAATGTATCCACTTTTGCCGATACCTTAAATGTAATTGCAACGCAATCCGATTATACCGATTCCACATTAGTGAGCTTAACCGCCGATCATGCATTGGGAAACATCAGCAACGATCCTCTTTTCGGTACCACCGAAGCGAAAGTTTTCCTGCAGTTAAAACCCGGCCAGTTTCCTTATGGCTTCCCCAACAGAGATTCTTTATTTCCCGGCTGCCTCGATTCTGTTGTTTTATGCCTGAAGGTTTCAGCCTTTTATGGTGATAGCACCATACCTCAGCAGTTAGTGGTAAATGATATTACCGATACCCGCTTTCGCGATTCGGTAAATACCACCTGGCCTACCATTTTTCAACCTGCCCTGGGTTCGCAGCTCGCCCCGGTAAAAACTTTAGATGTAAGAACCCTCGCCGATTATATTCCTTATGCTAACCATCGCGATTCTGTGAACTACCAGATAAGGATAAAGCTGGACAGCGCAACTTATGCCGCACGTTTGTTTGGTAGCGACAGCTTGCTTACAGGAATCGGGAATCATGCCTTTTACAGCGATTCTATATTTAGGCGCGAATTTACCGGGCTTGCCGTTTCCTCATTGCCGGGAACCGGAAACGGCCTCATTTATTTGAATGTTGCCGATACCAACACGAAACTGGAAGTACATTACCGCAAGAAGGATGGCGATCACCTCGATTCGGTATATACATCATTTTACATGGTTACGGAGGCAAACCCTGCAATTAGTTTAACCAGATCGGCATCCGGAAATTATATTAACCAAAACCGTGCAGGCACAGCTTCTGCATCTCCCGCCGCAGGCGAACTCTATCTTCAGGGGCAGCCGGGTACGTTGGTAAACATCAGCGTTCCCGGATTATCGGGATATACGAACCGGCTCATTCACCGCGCTGAACTGATCATTGAATCGATCCCCGATGCGATGGACGACATCATGAAACCACCGGCTTACCTTTATCTCGATCTGAAAGATTCGGTGAACGTAACTCCCCCATATTATAAGCCCATATATTCCGACCTTAATCCATCATCAGCCTACGATCCCGACTATCATAATGGCTCGGCTATTTTCCCACCGGCAGGTATTGATTTTAGTTATTACGGAGGTTTCGCAAGAACGAAAACCGGGCCCACCGGAGAAACCATTACTTATTACAATATCAATATCAGCAGGTATGTTCAGAAGCTGGTTAAAGAAAACGGTTATAATTACCAGTTCAGGTTGTTCCCTGCATTCAATTTCAAATATCCGCAATACTCACAGGGCAGCATCATTTATACCAACAAGGTGGCAAACGGCAGGGTAAAGGTTGGCGATGGATCTAATCCATTATATAGGATGCGCATCAGGGTTGTTTATTCTCTGCTGAAATAAGAAATATACACATTCCGTTGAAAAAGGATTGCAAACGGCGATTGTATGCAGCCATATCACACTTATATTTGCACCTCAAAAAATAGTTGAACTCATGTCATATTTGTTTACTTCAGAATCGGTAAGTGAAGGACATCCGGATAAAGTTGCCGATCAGATCAGTGATGCGCTTATCGATAATTTCCTGGCCTTTGATCCCTCCAGCAAAGTGGCCTGCGAAACCCTCGTAACCACCGGCCAGGTTGTACTTGCAGGTGAAGTGAAAAGCAGGGCTTACCTCGATGTACAGGATATTGCCCGCAGCGTAATCCGCAAAATCGGATATACAAAAAGTGAATACATGTTTGAAGCGCACTCCTGCGGCGTTTTCTCAGCCATACACGAACAATCAGGCGACATTAACCAGGGAGTTGACCGTAAAAAGAAGGAAGAACAGGGTGCAGGCGATCAGGGCATGATGTTCGGATATGCAACCAACGAAACCAGCGATTATATGCCGCTGGCACTTAACCTCGCCCATAAACTTCTTGAAGAACTGGCAGCGCTTCGCCGTGAAGGAAAACAAATCAAATACCTGCGCCCCGATGCCAAAAGCCAGGTAACCCTTGAATATGATGATAAAAACAAACCGGTACGCATAGATGCCATTGTGGTGTCAACACAACACGATGATTTTTCTAAAAATGATGAGGCCATGCTGGCGAAAATCAAGAAAGACATCATCAGCATCCTGATACCCCGGGTTAAAGCAAAATATCCCAAATACGCACACCTGTTCAATAATAAAATCAAGTATCACATAAACCCCACAGGGAAATTTGTAATTGGAGGACCACATGGCGATACCGGGCTTACCGGAAGAAAAATTATTGTAGATACCTATGGCGGTAAAGGCGCACACGGTGGAGGCGCTTTTAGTGGTAAAGATCCCAGCAAGGTTGACCGCTCCGCTGCTTATGCCACCAGGCATATTGCCAAGAATTTAGTGGCTGCCGGTCTTTGCGATGAAGTACTGGTTCAGGTTTCTTATGCCATTGGCGTGGCACAACCCACCAGCATAAATGTAAATACTTTCGGTACTGCCAAAGTAAAACTTACTGATGGTGAAATTGCCGCTAAAATAATGACCATGCCATGTTTTGACATGCGCCCTTATTTTATTGAACAACGGTTAAAACTCCGTAACCCCATTTATAGCGAAACCGCTGCTTATGGCCACATGGGCAGGAAAAATGAAGTGGTTGAAAAAACCTTCAAATCGCCCGATGGAAAGGAAATTAAAAAGAAGGTGGAACTATTTACCTGGGAGAAACTGGATGCAGTAAAGGATGTAAAGAAAGCCTTCGGGTTAAAGTAAACCGGAAATCTGATAAAACATCTGGCCCTCTTTGTTGGGGGCTTTTTTATTTGAATATCTTTGCCATAGGGAATGAAACAATTCAGAAATCAACACCAGCACCGGCCTAAAAAGAATCAGCTTATTATTGGGCGGGAAGCTGTTTTAAAAGCACTTCGGGAGGGCAGGGCGCTTGAAAAAATTTATGTGCAGGCAAACCTCCAGGGTGAATCATTAGATGACATCCGTTTGCTGGCGCATGAACAAAATGTACCGGTAAGTAAAGTTCCTGTTGAAAAAATTAACCGGTTGAATGTAACAAACCATGACGGTTGCGTTGCACAGATTTCCAAAGTGCAGTTCCAGGAATTACAGGATGTTATTTCTTTTGTGGTTGATAAAGGAGAATCCCCGCTCATTCTTTTGCTTGATGGCATTACCGACATCCGAAACATTGGTGCAATTGCCAGAAGTGCAAAAGCTTTTGGTGTACATGCCCTGGTGATTCCCATAAAAGGCGTTGCTGCCTTAAATGAAGATGCAATGCTTACTTCTGCCGGTGCACTGGAAGAAATTCCTGTTTGCCGGGTAAATAGTTTGATGAAGGCAGTGGATGAACTGCATTTGAACGGCATCAGGGTATTTGCCAGTGAAATGAAAGCTGAAACCAGGCTCGGCGATTGCGATTTTACCATCCCCTCCGCAATTGTACTGGGAAGTGAAGACAAAGGTATTTACCCCGCATTGCTTCATTATTCCGACAATCAGTTTAGCATACCCATGCCCGGTGATTTTGAATCGTTAAATGTTTCTGTGGCTGCCGGCGTAATTCTTTATGAAGTTGCAAAGCAGCGAACAGGGTAGCGGTTCACCGAAATAAACTGAATTGCTGCGAACCGTTTAGAGGGGAACCTGAAATTTTATTTTTGCAATGATGGAAACGAAATTATTCAATCCATTTTACAACATAAATCTTGATCCGGATATTTGTTTTTTAACCGGCGAGGATGTTTCCGTGCCTGATGACCGCATTCCCGTTTTTCCGGAATGGATCATGCAGCGTTTTGAATTGCACGATAAACAGTTCAAAATGATGGATCAGTTTACCGCTGTGAAATATGCCGACCTCCGGCTTCCCTGCTCACGGCAGGTGATAGACGCTTTTCAGAAACTGGAAGATGAGATTCAATCTGCTTTTAATACCGGCTACGAAGCAGTAAAAAATATTCCTTCTGAACGGTTGTTTTTATGGATGGGAAAAATACTTTACGGGATATTGTATCACGATCTCCAAAATGAAAAAAAACTGTTTGCGAAACTTCAAAAAAATTTTGACTTATCGCCCCTGTTAAAAGAAAGGTATAGCCTGTTCCACCTGATGCTGCAATCGCTGCTGTGCCCAATTGCTTTTAAAGGATCTACTCCCTGGAGCATATCGGTGGTAAGATTAAAATATTCAAAAGACATTTTTAATTTCAGGGATAACCCCGTTACCCTCTATTTTTCACTTGGCTTAAATGGTTTTGGTATTGTGGCCTGCCTGCAGGATGCAGGATTGGTTACCGGTAAAAATCGTCCGTTACTCGATAAAATTGGCGATCAGGAGTTACATCCCGTTCAGTTTGAAGAACTCTGTGCAAGGATTTTATACGCTAATTATCTACTTAAACATAAGCCCCAATTTAATTTGGCAGAAACCGGCACCGGCCTTATTGTTGAAACCCTCCCTGTAGATGAACAAAACCATGAAAACCTGTTTGCCCCCTGGGATATAACCACGTATGCACAGGTGTTGGCAGGGTATTTACAACCCTGGGGATATACAACAAAGAACATCGGCAAGTTCCCCGACGGGCCAATCAGCTTTCTCGAAAATGATTATTCTACTGAAATCATTTCAGCAGATAAAATTGAACTGCCTTATTGATGGGGATACGATTTAAACAGCAACCCTAACATAAATTACCCTTCTGCTTCTACGAGGTAATAATTCTTTTTTCCAACCTGTACCAACAGGAATTTTCCATGTAATAAATCGGATATGCTTAGTGGTTGTTGGGGAACGGAAACTTTTTCCCTGTTAATGCTTACCCCTCCGTTTTGAATCATCTTTCTCGCTTCTCCTTTGCTTTTAAAAATTCCGGTTTCAGAAACGAGGGTAAGCACATCGGTACCCGATTTGAAATTAGCAACAGGATAACTGTGCTTAACAATGCCTTCAATCATCTGTAAATCGTTTTCGCTTAGTGCCGATGCAGGGGCATTTGCATTTGCAAATAATTTTTCTGTTGTTTCAACTGCTTTTGCCAGTTCCTCTTCGCCATGTATCATGCGGGTAACTTCTTCTGCAAGTTTTTTCTGTAATCCCCTTGCGCCGGGGTTTTTGCTGTGATCGGCAATCAGCACATCAATGGTTTCTTTCGGTAAAAAACTAAATATCTTAATCCAGTTTTCAGCATCGGCATCTGCAGCATTCAGCCAAAACTGATAAAAATGATAAGGTGATGTTCTTTGAGGATCAAGCCAGATGTTTCCTTTTTCCGATTTGCCAAATTTTCCGCCATCGGCTTTTTTTATCAGCGGCGAAGTGAAGGCAAATGCTTCATTGCCTGATTTTCGGCGAATGAGTTCAGCGCCTGTAACAATATTTCCCCATTGATCGCTGCCACCCATTTGAAGTTTACAATTCTTATGTTGATTGAGCCAGTAAAAATCATATCCCTGTATCAACTGGTAGGTAAACTCTGTGAACGACATCCCGGATTCGCCCTCCAGTCTTTTCTTCACACTGTCTTTCGCCATCATATAATTCACGGTGATGTGCTTTCCTATATCGCGAATGAAATCAAGAAAACCAATTTCTTTAAACCAGTCGTAGTTGTTGGCCATCTCGGCCGGGTTAGAAATTGCAGAAGAAAAGTCGAGAAATTTTTCGAGTTGCGCTTTTACTCCGTTTAAATTTTCTTCCAACAACTCCCGGCTTAGCAGATTTCTTTCTTCACTCTTGCCAGACGGATCACCAATCATTCCGGTGGCACCGCCCACCAGTGCAATAACTTTATGGCCTGCCCGCTGCATGTGCATCAGCAAAATAATCTGCACCAGGTTCCCAATATGCAGGCTGTTGGCAGTGGGATCGAAACCGATATAAGCGGTAACCTTTTCTTTATTCAGCAGATCCTCTGTGCCAGGCATAATATCCTGCACCAGCCCCCTCCATCTTAATTCGTCTATTATATTGATCATAAAGCGTTTTGAGCCTGCAAAAATATCAAAAATTGCTTCCTTATCCCGGTAAAACCTTCTATATTTGTGTTTGTTAAAGCCTCCACTTACCTCCTTTTAAAAACCGGCTTCCAATTCTCCTTTAAAACAGACCAACTTCATATTCCGGCCACATTCCGGTATTGATCAACCTGTTTGATTTATGAGAATTATCGTTTCATTTCTTATCTGCTTTTCATTTTTGGTAAGTACCCATGCCCAATCCTATAATAACGAATGGATCGACTTTAATAAAACCTACTATAAATTCCCGGTGGGTTCAGATGGCATCTATCGCATTTCACAACCCTCGCTTTCCACAATAGGGCTGGGCGTTGTGCCTGCCCAAAATTTTCAGCTTTGGCGCAACGGTAAAGAAATTCCTCTTTATACATCAGTTCCTTCAGGCGTATTGGGTTCAAATGGGTACCTGGAATTTTATGGTGAGATGAATGATGGAAAAGCTGATAAAGCGTTGTATAAATACGATAGCCTGCAAATTGCAGATAAATGGAGCCTTTATACCGATACGGCAATGTATTTTCTTACCGTTAATTCATCATCCGCAAACAAACGTTACAGCAGTATATCCAATAATGTGCAGGGCAATGTGCTTCCACCTCAAACGGGTTTTGTGTACACCCTGCAGAAATATTTTAGGGATGTAATGAACAACGGGTATGGTGTTGATTATGGTGAAATGCTATATTCATCATCTTATGAAACAGGTGAGGGGTGGACAAGCCAGAACATTGCCGCAGGCGCTTCTCTTCAAATGCTTAATTCAAATCTTTATGTTGATCATAACAGCGCAGATGACGTTACACTCGATGTTCAGGTAGCCGGTAATATGGGATACCTGCGCTATGTTCGCATAAAACTTAACGGCACCCAGCTTGCCGATACGCTGGTGAATAGTTACCATATAAAACGCTTTCACATCACCGGGCAACCATTGTCGATACTTGCATCTAATAATGCGTTGATAGAAGTGGTAAATGGCGGAACGGGAACCGATAAAATTGTGGTAGCAGGATACCAGCTTACTTATCCCCGCCAGTTTAATTTTGGAGGAAACTCAATATTCCGTTTCAATATACCGGCAGGACCCGAAAAATATATTGAGATCAGCAATTTTAATTTTGGAGCATCCCCTCCCGTTTTGCTTGATCCTGTAAACAGGAACCGGATTGTGGGCGATGTATCAGGCTCAATAGTAAGATTCGTTTTACCGGCAACCACCGCTGCATCCAATTATGTATTGCTGAATGTGGAATCGTCAAATATTAAATACATCACTTCTTTTACGCAAAGAAATTTTATTGATCATTCATTGCCATCCATGCAGGGGAATTACATCCTCATCAGCAACCCCTTATTATTTGATGATGGCACAGGCCATAACCAGGTTGATTTGTATCGCCAATACCGCGCAAGCGCAGCAGGGGGAAATTATCAGGTGGTGGTAAACGACATTAACGAACTTACCGATCAGTTTGCATTTGGCATCAAACACCATCCGCTGGCCATTCGGAATTTTGGTTATTTCTGCATGGCAAATTTTACCAATCCGCCACAATATTTTCTTTTAATAGGAAAAGGATTGAATTATAAAGAATTCAGGGCGCACGAAAGCGATCCGAATATTTCACAATGGGCGCTTGTTCCCACATTTGGATACCCGCCCTCCGATAACCTGTTGTTTGCACAGCGTACCCAATCGTTTCAGCAGGTTAATGTGGGGAGGTTATCGGCCGTAACCGGAAAGGAAGTTGGCGATTATCTTGCTAAGGTGAAGGTGTTTGAACAGAACCAGTTTAGCGGTTCACAAACCATTCAAAACAAAGGGTGGATGAAGAATGTAGCACAGGTAACCGGCGCCATTTCCGATCCCTCGCTTGCGGCATCCATCAATTTCTTTATGGCAGGATATGCCAATACACTGGTAGATACCTTTTATGGCGCAAAGGTTTACAGCTTCAACAGCAATTCAGGCTCTTATACCTCCGCAGGCAGCAATAAAACAATTGATGAATTATTTAATGGCGGATTGAGCTTCCTCACTTATTTTGGCCATTCATCGCCCAATACGCTTGAGTTTAATCTCGATAACCCGCAGAATTACAGCAATACCGGCAAGTACCCGCTCATCATGGTAAATGGTTGTAATACCGGGAATTTATTTCTTTTTGATACCCTTCGTGCGTTTAATAATGGAACCCTTAGTGAAAAATACGTTTTTGCTAAAGAAAAGGGGAGCATTGCCTTCATTTCCGACACCCATTTCGGCCTGCCGCAACAGCTTGACTATTTTACTTCCCGTTTTAATAAAAACCTGGCTAATTACATGTATGGCTCCACGTTAGGAGAAATGATGCGCGCTACCGCCCAGTATCTTGCCATAAATAATCCAAACGATTTTGCCACCCGTATTCATGCCGAAGAAATAACTTTTCATGGCGATCCGGCCATCAGGTTAAACCCCTTCAGCAAACCCGATTTTGTTATTACCGATTCCCTGATCAGCATCAGCCCTGTGCCGGCAACAGTGGCCGATACATCGGTAACCATTTCCGTTCACCTGTTTAATATCGGCAAAGCGGTATCCGATTCCATAAACATTTTGGTAAGGCATCAGCTTCCCGATCAGTCGGTGCGGTTACTCGAAACCCGCCGTATTCCCGCTACCCGGTATGAAGATGTACTAACCTTCATTTTGCCGGTTGATCCGGTAAACATGAGTGGTATAAATAAAATTATGGTGAGTGTGGATTCCGAGAATCAGGTTTCCGAGCTTTCCGAATCAAATAACACCGCCCAAACAACTTTCGAAATTCTGAAAGATGCCATCCGCCCGGTTTATCCCTATAATTATGCGATCATTGGCAACGATGCCAGCCTGAAACTTTATGGTTCCACAGCCAATCCGTTGGAGGAGCAGGAAACTTACATCATGGAAATGGATACTACCCGTTTGTTTAATTCGGGCTTGCTGATCCGGCAATCGGTTACAGATTCAGGTGGTATTATTGAATTTTCTCCGGGCGTTTCGTTAATTGACAGTACGGTGTATTACTGGCGGCTAACCACTTCTCCCGAAACCGGCTCTTCCTTTTGGCAGAACAGTTCTTTCACCTTCATCAGAAATGAAACAACTGACGGTTATGCACAATCGCAATTTTTTCAGCATACCAACAGCCGGTATAATGATATGCGGCTCGATAGTGTAAACAGGCAGTTTCAGTTTAACAATAAAACCCGGAAACTGCTTATCAATACCGGGCTGTATCCTTATTACCTGTACGACCAGATTGATGTGAATATAGATAATGATAAGGAAGAATTGTATGGCTGCGTGTACAACAGCCTGCAATTTGTGCTGTATAATCCGGTATCGCTTACGCCCATGAAAAACTGGAATGTTAATGCCACCAGCGGCCGTTTTGGAAGCGCAAAAATTTGTCTCACTTCATCTTCGGTTGATGATACACGAAAATTCTTCGAGTTTAATTACCCAACGGCCTCAGCGCGGGAAGCGGCAATGAATTTTTTCGACAGCATTCCAAACGGATATTATGTTTCTGTTACCAACCTCGGCAGAACAGATAATACTTCATTTATCGATTCCTGGAAAGCGGATACGGCTGTTCTGGGAAGCGGCCGGTCGCTCTGGCATAAGTTTCACCAGATGGGGTTGCACCAAATTGATTCCTTTACCAACAATAAGCCCTTTCTCTTTTTGTTCAAAAAAGGTGATACCATTAATTTTCCGGTTCGGCAGGATGTAGGCGCTGCTGCAAATATTCACATTTCCGATACCTTTCTTTTCCCGGGAAAATCGGTGAAAGGCAGCATTACTTCGCCCGATCTCGGGCCTGTAAAACAATGGAAGCGGTTTAAATGGAAAGCTGATCCGCTTAATGCTTCCGCAACAGCCTATTTCGATCTTTATGGCATAGATGATAACCAAAACCAAACCTTTCTTCGCTCGGTTAAAGCCAGCCGCGATACCAGCATCTCATTTGTGGGCGCCACGGTATTTCCAAAAATTAAAATTGTAATGAATACCTCCGATTCGGAAAATGCGGTTCCGGTTCAGTTGAAATACTGGATGCTGACTGGCAACAATTATCCCGAAGGAGCGCTGGCGCCAAACCTGTTATACAATTGCCGGGATACCCTGTACAGTTCCGACAGCCTCTATTTCAAAGTGGCATTTAAAAACATATCGGATGTGGCTTTTGATAGCATAAAACTGCGGTTAACATTTACCTCACTCTCAGGAAATGAATCCCTTGTTATTGATAATTTGCAAAACGGGGCAAGGCTGAAACCCGTTGCTCCCGGCGATACTGCCATTATTTCTTATGTGATTCCCCTGGCGGGCTGGCCGGGAATGAATAAAATTAAACTTGAGGTAAATCCCGATAACGATCAGCCCGAACAGTTTCATTTTAACAACGTACTGCAAATACCGGTTTATGTAATAGCCGGAGGCTGTATAGGAAATGATGTTCAGTATGCCGTGTACCCGAAACCCAACTGCAATTTTCAGTGGCAGGTAAACCAGGGTGCAGGCTATGTGAACCTTGCAAATGCAGGTAAATATTCGGGCGTTACAACTGCACAGTTGAACATTAGTTCGCCAACTTCTGAAATGGCGGGTTACCGGTACCGTTGTGTTACTTCCAACAGCAATGAAATAATTTATAGTCAGCCTTTCATTTTGAGATTTACCTCAACCTGGCTTGGCGGGGTTTCCACTAACTGGCATACTGCCGGTAACTGGAGTTGTGGGGTAGTACCAAATACTAACACGGATGTTATTGTTAAATCTGGAACTACCTATCAACCCGTGATCAATTCCAATGCAGGCTGCCACAGCCTTAACCTGTATGATGCCGCAACCCTTAAAATTAAGGCGGGGTTTGAGTTGCAGGTTAATGGTAAATAATCCGTTAGCAGAAAGAAGGAAAGGGGGTTCCATATAGAATATACCGGGAAACTGTAATTAAATCAGCCTCGGCGGTAGGTGGTTTTATACGAAATCCTGTATATTTAGGTACTCTGAACCACAATTTGTGACGCAAACCATCGTTACAGTTTTGTAACATGTATTCACGTTACATTTAATCTATCTTACTATGAATCAAAACCGGGCAGCTACCCTAATCCTGCTTTTTCTGATTCCTGCAACCTGTTTCTCTCAGTTCAGGAAGTATTCCAATGAATTTTTGAATATTGGCGCCGGGGCAAGAGGTTTGGCAATGGGAAATGCGCAGGTGGCATCTGCCGATGATGCTACAGCAGGCTATTGGAATCCCGCCGGGCTTACCGGGGTAAAAGATCATCCCAATGCCGGAATCATGCATGCCGAATATTTTGCCGGAATTGCCAAATACGATTATGCCTCTGTTGCGGTTCCTGTTCAGGATAACAAACGTACCCTGGGGTTTTCACTTCTCCGCTTTGCAGTGGATGATATCCCCAATACCCTCTACTTAGTGGAACCTGATGGCAGCATCAATTATAATAATATTCAAACCTTTTCCTCAGCAGATTATGCATTTCTTTTTTCATTTGCCCAAAAACTGAAAGAAACAGAAAGTAAAACCATAAGTTTTGGAATTAATGCAAAAGTGATTTACCGAAAGGTGGGAAAATTTGCCACCGCATGGGGTTTTGGCCTGGATGCCGGGTTGCAAATGCACGGCAACCGCTGGAATTTTGGGGTTGTGGCCCGCGATGTAACCACCACTTTTAATGCCTGGAAATTTAATTTTACAGAAAAGGAAAAAGAGGTGCTTTATCTTACCAATAACGATATTCCGGTGCATTCCACCGAACTCACTTCCCCCAGGCTGGTGCTTGGCGGAGGATATAATTTTCACATCAGCAATTCGCTAAAACTGCTTGCAGAAGCAAATCTGGATCTTACATTCGATGGGAAGCGAAACACGGTTATCAGTTCTTCGGCCGTGAGTGCAGATCCGCATATTGGCCTCGAAGTTTCGCTGAAAGATGTGTTTTTTGTAAGGGGAGGAATCACCAATTTTCAGCGTGCCCTTGCTGATGGCGATACCCTGAACCAGAAGAAAGTATGGATTTACCAGCCCAGCATTGGTGCCGGGTTCAAAATTCAGAATGTGATGTTAGATTACGCATTTACCAACCTGGCAAACCAAAGCAACCCGTTGTTTACCCATATATTTTCTTTAAGGGTTAATTTTGGAAAACACAAAGAATCCAATAACTAATCACCAATCTGCTGCAGATGAAACGCATACTCCTGTTAATACTCATTCTTTCAGGCTTCGCTGCAAAAGCGCAGTACAATAACAGTTGGATTGATTATAACAAAACCTATTATAAGTTTTACCTGGCAAAAGACACCCTTTGCCACATTCCCCAATCGGCTCTTGTGCCCTTAGGGCTAAGCGGGGTAAATGCCGATCATTTTCAGCTATGGAGAAACGGAGAACAGGTTCGGATATACACATCCGTTAGTAACGCACCATTAGGCTCATCCGATTTTATTGAGTTTTGGGGAAAGGGGAACGATGGAAAACCGGATAAGGAACTTTATCGCCTCCCCGAATACCAGCTATCGGATAAGTATAGCCTGGAAACCGATACGGTGGCTTATTTTCTTACCGTAAATCCTGCCGGTGGCAATCTTCGCTTTATTGCTACGGCAAACGGTAATCCCGGTTCCATGCAGCCCGATGCCTATTTCATGAGAACCATTAATGTGGATTACCGAAACCAGATAAACCGGGGCCATGCCGAAGTGGTGGGTGAATATGTGTTTTCTTCGAGCTACGATGAAGGTGAAGGATATACTTCCTGGGATACCGCGCCCTGCTGCGACCAGGTGAAAGAGTTGTTCGGATTGAATGTATATACAGCCGGGCCTGCAAACGGCCTGTCTTTTCATGCTACTGTTGCCGGTAATGCGCCAAATTCAAGAAACGTACAAATAAAACTGCACCAGAATATCATCTACGACAGCATCATGAATTATTTCAATACCATTCATGTTACCCGTAATAATTTATCGCTGTCGCTGTTGCAGGATCCCGGATATCTCCCGGTTTATTTTCATAATACTTCCGCTGAAAGTACCGATCGGTTTGTGGTATCGCATTTTGATATTACTTATCCTTCCACTTTTAATTTTAATGGAGAAAAGAATGTTGAGTTTAACCTGGCTCCATCGGCAACCGGGAATTATTTAGTTATCAATAATGTGGGTTACGGGTCGGTAGCTCCTGTACTTTTCGATAATACCACCGGCAACAGGTATGTGGGCGATATTTCCGGCGGAGCCGGTCAGGTGAAGTTTGTATTACCAGCTTCTTCCCAGGCCCGGAACATGATGCTGGTGAATGTTGAACCGGCAAACATCAACCAGATAAATGGTTTTATCCAGCGGAATTTTGTGAATTTCCTGGCTTCCGGTCAGCAGGCAGATTATATCATCATCAGCCACCCGGCATTGTATAACGATGGCAGCGGAAACAATTATGTGGAACAATACCGGGCATATCGTGCATCCGTAGCCGGTGGGAGTTATAATGCAAAGATTTACGACATTAACGAACTTACCGATCAGTTTGCATTTGGCATAAAGTTTCATCCTGCATCCATTCGCAGCTTTCTGTTATGGGCAAACGCTAATTTCGCAGTTCCCCCAAAATACTGTTTCCTCATTGGCCGCGGGCTGAATTATATGGAGCAAAAGGCACACGAAACAAGCATCGTTGCCGCCCAGGAAAATTTTATACCCACTTTTGGATGGCCCGCTTCCGATATGCTGCTGGCTTCCATTCCGGGGCAGGCCCTGCCGGTGATTCCCATTGGAAGATTAAGTGTGGTGAACGGAACAGAAATCAGTCATTACCTTGCTAAAATTCAGCAGTATGAACAGGCGCAGGCTAATCCCTCGCCTAATATAGCCGATAAATTATGGATGAAGAAAGCCATTCATGTTGCAGGGGGTAAAAACAACGATGAGAGTTTTCAGTTTCGCAGTTATATGAACGGCTATAAAAATATTTATGAAGATACCCTGATGGGTGGCAATGTGGAAACTTTTACAAAAACATCGAGCAGTGCGGTACAACAGGCAGCCAGCGACAGGATTGAAGATCTTTTCGATCACGGGCTTGGCCTCATCGGGTATTTCGGCCACTCATCGGCAAGTACTTTTGAGTTTAACCTCAGCGATCCGCAGGTGTATAATAATGCGGGTAAATATCCTTTCTTTAATGTGAGCGGATGCAGTGCGGGTAATTTCTTTATTTACGACCCCCTGAGGCTTAACGGGAACATGTCCCTTTCTGAAAAATATGTTCTCGCCAATCAGCGGGGCAGTATTGGCTTCCTTGCCGATACCCATTTCGGTATTCCGCCCTTTCTCGATTTTTTTAATACCCAGTTGTATAATGCGTTTTCCAAAACCATGTACGGAAACACCATCGGGAACCAGCTAAAACAGGTACACATCAACCTGGACGGATCTAATTTCGATATGAACTATTACATGCGGATTCACCTGGAGGAAATCACCCTGCATGGCGATCCCGCTCTTAGAATAAATTATTCTCCCAAACCGGATTATGCCATTGAAGATGATAAGGTGAAACTCACACCCAACATCATTACCGTTGCCGATAACCAGTTTCACATAGATATTAAAATGGATAATATCGGAAGGGCAACTGATGATTCAATATGGGTTTCGGTATTAAGAAAACTGCCCAACGATTCAGTGCATGTGCTATACCGCGAATTACGTCCGGCAATAAAATATGAAGATTCACTCAGCCTTGATGTACCCATTAATCCGGTAACCGATAAAGGATTAAACAGGCTCATCATTACCCTTGATGAAGATAACCGGGTAGATGAAATTTTTGAAACAAACAACAGCATCACCAAAGAATTTTACATTTTTGAAGATGAACTTCGCCCGGTATCGCCATATAATTTCTCGATAGTTAATACCACAAATTTTACCTATTATGCCAATACGGCCAATCCCCTTAGTGGTGTGCGCGATTATGTGATGGAAGTGGATACCACTGAGTTGTTTAATTCTCCTTTTAAAAAAACATACAACCAAACCGGGCCGGGAGGAATAGTGGAATTTACACCAACCAATATCAATTATACCGACAGTACCGTATATTACTGGCGTGTGGCAATGGTGCCCACCGGAACCGCTCAGTACATCTGGAACAGCTATTCCTTCATTTACCTGGCATCTAGTTCCAGCGGATTCAACCAGTCGCATTATTACCAGCATCTGAAAGATAATTTCAGTAACATCATTTTAGATACCGATCGTAAATTTCATTTTTCACAGGTGAATCATAACCTTACCATTCGTACGGGCTTGTATCCTTATTTTCTTTCCGACCGGATTAATGTGAATCTCGATTTTGAAGAACTGGAGTTGTACGGATGCCGCTATAATTCTATTCAGTTTTATGTTTTTGATCCAAACACCCTGCAGTTATGGAAAAACAGGAATACGGAGTTCAGCGATGGCGCACCGGTAAAAGCCCTGTACAACAGTTATCCTGTTTGCCAGCTAAGCTCCACAACCGATACCACCCGGAACTTTTTTGAATATCCATATTACGACGCGGGATATCGTGCAAGTGCAATGAGTTTTATTGATCAGATCCCCGATGGAATGTTTGTGGCCATCACTAACCTCGGAAACAATAATTCAAATACCAGCTTTATAGATGATTGGAAAAATGATACCCTTTCATTAGGGTCGGGCAACAGCCTGTATCATAAACTCAGGTCGATTGGGTTTACAAAAATTGATTCTTTCTATCATAATATTCCCTTCCTGTATTTTTTCAAAAAAGGCGATCCGGATTATACCCCAACTTCCATAGTGGGCTTGTATGATAGTTCGTATATTGAACAGCAGATACCATTGATCTCCATAAAATCGGAAGGGCAACTGGTATCGCCAGTTTATGGCCCTGCACAATCGTGGACCGCACTGCACTGGAGAGGAAATTCTATTGATGCTGATCCGGCAGATGACGATGTTTCGGTGGAGGTTTGGGGAATAAAGAATGATGGAACGGAAAATATACTCACTACGGTTTACCAGGCGCAGGATACCACCCTGGCGTTTATTGATCCGCAGATTTATCCAAACATTCGCCTGAAATTTAATGCCCGCGATTCCATCAACTATACCCCTTACCAGTTGCGTTATCTCCGGGTGAATGCGCAGTATGTACCCGAAGGTGCAGTAGCGCCCAACCTGTTATTCGCTATGAGCGATACCGCAAGCCAGGGTGAAATGGTGGATATGGCGCTGGCATTTAAAAACATCAGCCAGGCAAATTTCGACAGCTTAATGAAGATCAGGCTGAAAGTGACCGACCGGAATAACGTAACCACAAATATTGATGTGCCTAAAGGAAAAATACTTCCTTCGGGCGACACGCTGGTGATGCGATACAGCTTAGATACCCGTAACTATTCCGGAATGAATACGGTAGGCATTGAGTTTAATCCCGATAACGACCAGCCTGAGCAATCGCATTTTAATAATGTATTGTTTAAAGGGCTTTATGTGAGGGAAGATAAGTTTAACCCGCTGTTGGATGTAACCTTTGATGGCGTTCACATCCTGAATAAAGATATTGTTTCTGCAAAACCGTTTATTCTGATCAAACTGAAAGATGAGAACCGGTTTGTAGAGCTTAAAGATACGGCACTGATTAAGGTAAGCCTGCGCTCACCCGATGGCAGCTTACGTTCGTATAGTTTTGACGGGGATACGCTTCAGTTTATTCCGGCAAACCTTTCTACGGGTTCCAATACGGCCACCATTGAGTTCAGGCCAGCACTTGAGGATGCCAGCTTTGATGAACCCTATGAGTTGATCGTAACCGGGAAAGATATGGCGGGTAACAGGGCAGGAGCGCTCGATTATCATGTATTGTTTACCGTTATCAATACACCGATGATCTCTAATATGCTGAATTATCCCAATCCTTTTACCACTTCAACGGCCTTTGTATTTACCCTTACCGGATCGGAAGTGCCGCAAAACATGAGAATTCAAATTCTTACCATAACCGGGAAGATAGTGAAGGAGATCACAAAAGATGAACTGGGACCGCTTCATATTGGAAGAAACATTACAGAATATAAATGGGATGGAACGGATATGTATGGACAAAAGCTGGCAAATGGTGTTTACCTGTACCGCGTGATCACCAACTTAAATGGAAAGAAGCTGGATAAATACCGTGCCGAAGGAGATAATACAGATAAATACTTTAAAAAAGGCTACGGTAAAATGTACCTGATGCGATAAACAAATCGCTTTACATATCATTCAGGCTGTCTGTTGGTACAGGCAGCCTTTTTGTTGTGTGTATGTTCATAAAAATATGCGTGCTGATATACTTTCGTACTAGGTTTCCGGAACGTTGTTCAAATACAGGCAGGAAAAATATCTGTAAACATCTGCGGTATCTGTAAGCCCTTCTTTTTATTTACCCATTTCGTACATCATTTTATTCATTCTTTTTTGCCAGTCTCTTTGTTTAATTTTGTGCCTCAATTTTATATCATGGCTAAAATTGGCATCAACATCGCAACCGGAAGTTTACAAAAAGAGGAAATGATTGTGGGGATAGACCTTGGCACCACCAATAGCCTTGTAGCCATCATTCATCCCGAATCGCGACAGGCAACCATTCTTAAAGAAGTGGAAACTATGGGAAAAGGCGCCGGCCCATTGGTGCCCTCCGTAATTCATTTTGGAGAAACCGGTACGCCGGAAGTTGGAGAAACAGCTAAGGATTACCTCGTTGCCGATCCGGTAAATACCATATTCTCTGCAAAACGGCTGATGGGTAAAAGTTATAATGACATAAGGGATCATGCAGGAATTTTCTCATATAAAATTATTGATGACGACCCCGAAAGCCTGGTTAAGGTGCAGGTGGGTAAAAAATTTTATTCTCCCATCGAACTCAGCTCAATTATTTTAAAAGAATTAAAAGAACGTGCCGAGCATATTTTAAAAACACCGGTTAATAAAGCCGTAATCACCGTGCCTGCTTATTTTAACGATTCACAGCGGCAGGCTACAAGAGATGCCGGTAAACTTGCCGGGCTTGAAGTACTTCGTATTATTAACGAACCCACCGCAGCCAGTCTCGCTTATGGGTTGGGGTTAGGTAAAAATGAAAAACGCACCATCGCTGTTTACGACCTGGGAGGTGGCACCTTCGATATCTCTATCCTCAGTATTACCGATGGGGTCTTTGAAGTGCTATCCACAAATGGCGATACATACCTTGGCGGCGATGATTTTGATAAGGCCATTGTTGATTTCTGGATTTCCGAAAAACAATTGGATAAAGATAAAATGAATGCTGCTCCTTCACTGGTTCAACAGGTGAGGCTCGCAGCAGAGCAGGCTAAGAAAACACTATCTCTGGATCAGCATTTCGAAACTATTGTAGAAGGACATCTGCTGAATATTTCCAGAACAGCATTTGAAAACCTGATAGCGCCATTAGTAGATCGAACCCTGCAATCCTGCAAACAGGCATTGAAAGATGCCGGTTTAAATAAATCAGACATCGAAAGCATTGTGATGGTTGGCGGTAGCACCCGGGTTCCGGTTGTGAAAAAATCGGTAAGCGATTTTTTTGGCAAAACAGTAAATGATTCCCTTAATCCTGATGAGGTTGTGGCGCTTGGCGCCGCCATTCAGGCCGATATCCTTGCAGGAAATAACCGCGATTTCCTTTTGCTCGATATTACACCCCTTAGCCTTGGAATTGAAACTGCCGGAGGGTTAATGGATGTAATCATTCCCCGAAATTCAAAAATTCCAACAAGCGCCGGAAGACAATACACTACCCAGATCGATGGTCAGCCGGGGATGCGCATAACTGTTTACCAGGGCGAAAGAGACCTTGTAGAACACAACCGTAAACTGGCCGAATTTATACTTAGCGGCATTCCCGGTATGCCTGCAGGTTTTCCAAAAGTTGAAATCAGTTTTATGATTGATGCAGATGGCATCCTTACCGTTCGGGCTAAAGAACTTCGCAGCGGTGTAGAGCAGTCAATTGAAGTAAAACCACAATATGGATTATCTGATGCGGATGTGGAACAAATGCTTGCCGACTCCATCACCCATGCTGCTTCCGATATTGAAGCCCGTGCATTGGGTGAAGCCAGAACCGAAGGTGAGCAATTGCTGAAAACCACCGAGCGGTTTCTGCAAAAGAATGCGGCAGGTTTAACCCAACAGGAACTTCTGGATACCGCTAATGCCATGCAGGCGCTTCAGCTTTCACTAACCATGACGGATAAAAACCTTATTCTTGAAAAACATAAAATCCTCAATGATATTTCAAAACCCTATGCCGAAAGAATAATGGATGAAGCGGTTGCTGCTGCAATGAAAGGAAAATCAATTTGAGGAACGAAGACTGCGTAACGAATCTCCCAGCATGATGGAATACATGGTAGCGCCCGGATTATTCAAATGAATATCATCAACAAAATATCCATTGTAAAAGCTGGCATCTCTTTCAAAATGAAAGGAAGGAATGTGTTGTGTATTTGCAACAGAATCAAATATCCTTATTCCTTCACGATAAAATTTCCAGGATAAGAAAGTTGCCTGTTGTTTTTGGGGAGGATATACAAAAATCAGCTTTACGCCTTTTTCTTTCCATACAGAAACCAGTTCATTAAGCAGGGGTAATGAAGGCTGCCATATTTGATCATCCATATAACGCCCCGTATTATACAACCTTTGCGTTTGACTACCGGTGTCTTTACTGATGTTGAGAAACCCACGGTAAATGTTGTGATCGAAATGTGGGTATGGTTGCCCTGGTATAAAAAGGGATGTGCGGTTGTATTCATCCATAACAGCGTATTTTAAAAATGGGATAACCTTTACCGGTAGTGTAGGGTGGCCCGCCAGTTGCATATACCTGCTCATGGTATCGTCGCGGAGATAAAATAAATAATGATAGAGTGTTTTCAGGCTTTCATTTTTTTTCAACATACCGGGGTCAACTGATATGATCGCATATTTTGGGATGGGATGATGATTTAAATACAGTTTTGAAGTGAGCAGGATGTCGGTTATATCCGAACCGCCGTTGGCGAAATTATATGCGCTGTAACCGCTAACGGAATCCATGTAATAAGGATTGATCCCAAAATGAACCCTCGAATTTCCCAGCAGCACTACATCATACGAATCGTGTTTTTTTATCAGCTCATCGGTTTTTTGAAAAAATAAAATATCCCAGCGTTTTTTATACCTGGCATCAAACCAATGTCCAATTACAATGGAAAGAACCATTGCCAAAATAAAGGGTAATATGATCCGCCACCATTTCATCAGAATTGGAAATAAATAAAACTGTTGTTACGGAATATCCCAAAGAAAATAATGAGCGTAATTATCAGCGTTAAGAATATCACATCCACCCACTTTTTATGGTTTAATTCTTTCATGAGGGCAGAGGTTATTGCTTCTGTAAACAACATCAGAAATATAAAACATACACTTATTGCAAGCGAGAATTTTCCAAACGAAACATCGGGAATCTGCCACCACGAAAAATCGCCCGAAAAAACAGACTGGATCATGATCCATGCCTGCTGCATCGATGCCGCCCTGAAAAATATCCATGCAAAACTTACCATCATAAAACAAATGAGTATGGAAAGAAATGCAGGCAGGGTTTTTCTTTTGTTTTGTACAAACGGGCGGTAAAGAATAAGATAAACAGCATGTAAAAGTCCCCAGGTAATAAAGGTCCAGCCTGCGCCATGCCATAATCCACTAAGGAAAAAAGTAACCAGCACATTAAAGAGGTATCTGCCCTTTTTCACTTTGCTGCCTCCCAGGGGGATATATACATAATCGCGAAACCAGGTTGATAATGAAATATGCCAGCGTTGCCAGAATTCCCTGATGTTTTTTGAAAAATAGGGCCGGTTGAAATTCAGGGTAAGATCAACCCCCATGCACTTTGCTGCACCAATGGCAATATCGGAGTATCCCGAAAAATCGGCATAAATCTGAAAGCTGAAAAAGAGGATCGCTATTATGGAAGAGATGGCGCTGTGTTCGGGTGAAGCAAAAGCGCCATCGGCATAAATTCCCAAACGGTCGGCCACCACTAGTTTTTTAAAAAAGCCCCAGGCCATAAGCCTTAGCCCGGTTAACAGGTTTTCAACAGAAAAACTTTTCGGGTTAAACAGTTGCGGGAACAAGCGTTGTGGCCGCTCAATGGGGCCTGCAACCAGTTGCGGATAAAACATAACGTATAGGGCAAAATATCCGGGATGGGTAATGGCCTGCTGTTTTCCGCGGTAAACTTCAATGGTGTAACTCATCGATTGAAAGCTGTGAAACGACAGGCCAATGGGGAGTATCCAGTGAAACAGGATCAGGTTTGCACCGGTGAGCCGGTTGATGTTTGCTACAAAAAAATCGTGGTACTTAAATAAGCCCAGCAAAAGCAGGTTGGCAATAATGCTTAGAATTAACCACAGCTTTTTATTTTTACCTCCCGATATAAAAAGCCCTGCGCTGTAATCGATACAAATAAGGCCGAATAAGATGAATAAATAGGAGGGTATAAAAGCGCCGTAAAAAATGCAGGATGCCAGTAGCAGGTGTAACCACCTGAGTTTTTTTGGAACCAGGAAGTACAGCAGCGTAACAATGGGAAAGAACACCAGGAATTCTATGGAATTAAAAAGCATTTTATTGCGCGGCTTGAGGCTACAAGATAATAGAAAATCCGGGGGGAGCGACAAGGCTTTAATTTTAGTTGTACCTTCAAAATATGGGGAAATTGAAACGGGTTACCGTACTGGTACCCTTATATAACGAGGAGGAGGTGATTCCTGCCCTTTTTGTGCGGTTGAATCAATTGTTGGAAACACCTTTGCCAGAAGTGGAGGTGCTGCTGGTGGATGATGGCAGCACTGACGGTACCGCATACCTGATTCAAAAGAAAACGTTAGGCAAACCGGGGTTTTCGGCAATATCCTTATCCAGGAATTTTGGCCATGCTGCCGCCATCACGGCGGGGCTGAAGGAAATTGGTGATCGTGCTGATGCGGTGTTTATCATTGATGGGGATTTACAGGACCCACCAGAACTGCTTTCGGATTTTGTGGCTAAAATGGAGGAAGGGTATGACGTGGTATATGGCATCCGAAAAAACCGTAAGGAAGGATTTTTTAAAATGCTTGCCTACAAAACGTATTACCGGCTGCTTAAAAAATTCTCGAATGTGCGTACGCCTCTGGATGCCGGTGATTTTTCGCTGGTAAGCGCAAAAGTAGTGGCACTGCTTAACCAGATGCCGGAAGAAAGCAGGTACCTGCGCGGGATGAGAAGCTGGGTTGGATTTAAGCAAACCGGTATTCCATACAACAGGGAAGGAAGGGCTGAAGGAAATTCAAAGTACTCGTGGCGGAAATTATTCAGGCTGGCGTTTAACGGGCTGTTTAATTTTAGCGAGTTTCCCATTCGGTTCATCGGTTATGTAGGGCTGTTTACCATACTCGTATCGCTTGGCTATCTCGGTATTACCCTGTTTAAGAAACTGGTTTACGGTACTGTTCCCGAAGGTTTTACCGCACTCATTTTTGCCATTGTTCTTTTTTCGGGAGTTCAACTTCTTGCATTGGGCATCATTGGCGAGTATGTGTTAAGGATATTTTTCCAGGTAAAAAACCGCCCGCTTTATATTGTTCGTTCCCGAATTGTGAAAGGAGAATTGAAAGATGGATAAGCATTTTGCAGCAAAATACAGTGAGCTGGAAAAAACCCACTGGTGGTTTCTTGCCCGTGCAAAAATTATTTCCACTGTACTCAGCCACTATCTTCCCGATCAGCCTTTAGAGATACTGAATATTGGTGTTGCAGGTGGTGAAACCAGCAGGTGGCTCTCCCGTTTTGGAAAAGTAACTTCGGTGGAAAGTGATCCGTTATTTGTTTCCTTATTGGAAAAACAACAACAGCCTGTTACTCATGCATCCATCACTCATTTGCCATTTAATGATTCCAGTTTTAACCTGGTTTGTGCTTTTGATGTGGTTGAGCATGTTGAAGATGATAAGCTGGCCTTGAAAGAGATGCAACGGGTTTGCCGGAGTGAAGGCTTTGTTTGCATTACTGTTCCTGCCGACCGTAAATTGTGGAGTGGTCATGATGTGGTGAATAAACATTTTCGGCGTTACCAGATTTCCGATTTTAAAATGTTGGGCAACGGTATGAAACGCATTTACATCAGCTATTTCAATGCCATTTTATATATCCCGGTGTGGATAGCCAGGGCCTGGCCTTACCGGAATAAAATTTCTCCAAAATCCGATTTTGAAACCTTTAAAACAAATTCGTTCAGCAACAGGGTTTTGAAATCCGTATTTGGGTTTGAGGCCAAACTGATGCCAGGCATCAGGTTTCCGTTTGGGGTTTCCCTGTTTGGCCTCTGGAAAAACCAAAAATAAGGACGATGAAAATAAGCCCGGCAATAGGAAGCCATATTGCCCACTGAAGATATCCGGGATCGTAAACAAACCGGAAGTGGTGTTTACCATTCAAAACAGGAACCGCCATAAAAGAAATGGCGGAAGTTGTAATGGCCGTTTCTTTGCCATCAATAAATGCTTTCCAGTTCGGATAATGGTTTTGCAACAACAACAGGCTGTCGCCCATTCCCGATACGGCAATTCCCTCAATATGGTTTGCGCCAAATTTTGTTACCGTTACCGGAATATTCTGCTGCATGAAGGATATTAAGGGCTTTTTAAAAATACTGTCGCGGATTGGGGAAGCATAAAACTGTTCCTGCATCAGCAGGTTGCCGGGCGTAATAAAATAATCGTTTCTTCCCACCAGTTTCCTGAATGGCATCCTGCTGCCGGCTTCAAATAAACTGTCGGTGCCGGCCTCCGAATTTTTTTCAATTGATGTATTCCCGGGTTTGGGAAATGGTTTGGGGTTTCTGGATAAATCCTTAACCACCTGCTCATAAGATTTAGCCCCAACCCCGGTAACGGCAAGGTGGAGCTGGGTGGAAACAAACAGATCAAATACCAAAACCCCAAAGAGTATTTTCATGCTCCTGTACCTGGCCGCCCAAAAGATGAACGCAGAAATTGCGGCAACAAAAAGCGATTCAATAAAAATGCGTTGCCAGAATCCTGCTGTATTAAAAAATGTTTTATTAATTGGCGCTATCCACACGTTACCGGATAAACGAAGAACCAGGCTTATGCAAAAGAGAGCGGCAGCTATGATAAAAATAGAAAATGCCCATTTTTTTAGGATGTCAAACTTGGTTAATCCGTATGGAAATGCCCTGGTAACTGCCAGGAGGCAAAAGAAGATAAAGAACAACCTGAATAACCCGGGGTGCCTGAACATATCCATTCCCGGTAAAAGAAGGTAGGTGAGTTTTCGAAGGAAAAAATATTTTCCAAATGCAAGCAGCAGCATCAGCAGGGCAACGGCTGCAATGGCAATCGCCTTTTTTTTATCCCTGTTGATTGCTTTCTGGCCGATAAGGATTAAGAGGCATAAGGGCAATATTCCCATATATACCGTACGCATAAGCAATTCGGAATGGAGAAATGCATCCGGCGCTTCCGAAGAAAAGGGAAACAACATCGATAAGATGGTAACAGGGTTCATCGAATTTTGCTGAACAACTTCCAGGCTTTGCGCACCGCCTCTGTTAATATAAGGTAGGTTTTGATAGAATGAGATTATTGCCGGGGCTGTTAACAACAAAAAAATGAAAATAGAAACGCCAAGCCGTATAAAAATTCTTTTCGATTGTAGCTTTTGTTTCCGCTTGTTCCACAAAAAGCAGAGGAAGTAAGATAACAGCAGGTAAAATGTGATGATCACAAATGCCGGATATCCGCAAAGCAACAGCATCCCCATAAAAACTGAAAATAAGGCCGGATTTTTCCAGTTGTTTTCAAAAAGTGTTCTTCTGAAATAAAGGAAGATGAAAGGGATCCAGCAGGCAGAAGAAATGCAGGTAAAAAACTGGATGGAATCGAGCATAAATCCTGAAAACTGGAAGGTCATCCCAACAATAAGTGCCATCCATATACCGGCGCCCAAATTCCTGGCCAGCATGTACATTCCCATTCCCGCCAAACTGAAATAAAAAACACATTCGTAATGCATGGCGGCAAGGGGGTAGCCGGTTGTTAATCCGATTATCCAAACCACCGGGTTCCAGGCGCCGGATTGCAGATCGGCATGTAAAGGATAACCCATATTGATATAGGGTGTCCATAATGGAAGTTCGCCGTGGTTAATGGCATCGCTTATTAATGTGCGAACAGGATAGTAATAGGTTAGGGCGTCGTTTTTAAAAGTGAGCAGTTGCAGGCTGAGCGGCCAGAGAAATACCAATGCCGATAAAGTAAAAAAAAGAAAAACCCTGGTATATTCTGTAGCCGTATTGCGCATTGCTGAAATACATTAAAGTTAGGTAAGGGTACGCGATTTTAACCTCAGGAATTTTTTCTCAAAAAATTCATAACTCACCGATGAGTATATAATGGTTACCAGTAACATCAATAACGGGAAAATAAAATTTCTTTCAAAATCTGAAGCATTTTCAGGGGTTACCATCCGGCTGATTACGATAACCACCAATGCATGGTAAATGTATAGCCCGTAAGAAATTTTGCCAAGATAATTTGCCGGCCTCCATTTGCCAAACCCGAAACCGGGGCGCTCATGAAAACACTGGTGAAAAAGGATTAGTCCGAAACACGCGCTTTTTACCAGGTTTAGGATAATCATCTCCTGTATAAAAACCGTAGCCAGTGGCAATGCCAGATAGGGGATGAGAAAATAAGAGAAATGAATTTTTTTTAATTTTTGAAAGGTTTCCGAATTCCTCTTTGCAAATAATGCAAGCCATATTCCTGCTGCAAAATTCTGGATCACATAAACAGAATGTATCACCAGGTTTTCGGCCTTATGGTTCCATTGATAGAGCCAGAGCCAGCTAAAAATGATGCTTATTGCAAACAACATAACGGTAATGATTAATAGCCATTTCTTAAGAAAGCGCATCGCCAGCCCCCAGAAAAAATAAAATTGTTCCTCAATGGAAATTGACCATAGAATGGTAAGTGCAAAGCTGAAACCGGCGCCAAATTTTATGATGTAAAAATTAACCGTAAATGTTAAGAATGGCCAGAGCGGAGGGGTAGATATTGCCGGGATGGTAATAAAATGATGAATGGCAGGGATGATCCCAAAGCACATCAGCAATAATAAAAAATAGGGTGGCCATATTCTAAGTATCCTGTTTTTATAGAATCCGGAAAGCGAAATATTTCCTTTTTGATCGGCTTCACAAAGCAATCTGTAGGTGATCAGAAAACTGGAAAGGGTAAAGAAAAAGGGTACGCCCAGGAATATAAGGGTACAGGAGGCCTTTACAATTTCGCCGATGATGGTAGTGGGTTCGGGCAGAAAAAATGCGTGCGAAATAAAAACCGATAAAAAGGCCAGGAACCTTAGTGCATCTAAGTTCTTAAAATAGTATTTCGGGGTGTCCTGTTTATTCATTTTGTTCTGAACGGCGCTCCGCCATACCCGCCACATATTTACCGATAACATCAAATTCGATGTTTACTGAATCTGATGTGCTGAGTTGTGATATATTGGTATGCCGGTAAGTGTAGGGGATAATTGCCACAGAAAACGCATTTGCGGTAACCGAAAAACAGGTCAGGCTGATGCCGTTAACACTAACCGAGCCTTTTTCTATCAACAGGCCATTGTGCGGGTGCTTCAGGCTAAAACGGAATTCATGGCTTCCGTTTAGGGATTTAATTTCCTGGCAGGTGGCTGTGGTGTCGGTATGGCCCTGAACAATGTGGCCATCGAACCTCCCGTTTAGCAACATGCTTCGTTCTAAGTTTACCAAAGTGCCGGGTTGCCAGTTTCCCAGGTTGGTTTTGCTCAGGGTTTCAGGCACTGCGGTTACTTTATAATGATCCCCATTTATTTCCTCAATGGTGAGGCAAACTCCGTTATGGGATATACTTTGATCGACCTTTAACTCGCTGGTAATCCCCGACTTAATCAGGAAACTTAGGTTAGAACCATGCTGATGAACAGATTCCACCTTACCGAGGGTTTCTATAATGCCTGTAAACATGGCTCTAAATTCGGAATTTTGACCGGATATTTTTTTTTAATTAATGGAACAGCCCTATCTTTGCGGCCCTGCCTTAAAAAGGCAGAATTTTTCACAAAAGGAGGTATATACTTTTTATTTATGCTAATTATTGATTCAAAAGATTGCGAAAACATAGACAAGGCCCTGAAAAAGTACAAGAAAAAGTTCGAAAAGAGCCGTGTACTTATGCAATTGCGCGAAAGGCAATCATATACCAAACCATCTGTAAAACGCCGTACCCAGGTGCTTAAGGCTGTTTACAAGCAACAGATCGCCTCCGGGAAAATAGAAAAATAAGTAAACCGGCAAATATTTCAAGCTGATATCATGTAAATTTGGTATCAGTTTTTTTATGCCTGAAACCATCCATCCTTTAGTTCGGCATTTTCTTGATTACCTCGAATTTCAGAAAAGATATTCGGGTAATACGGTTTTGGCCTACCAAACAGATTTGCAGCAGTTTTTTGTGTATTGCAATTCGAAGTTTACAGAAACCGATCCGTTACAGGTTAAGAATGTTTTCATCAGGAGCTGGCTTGCAGATTTAAAAGAGAATGGGATCGAATCGCGTTCGCTCAACCGGAAGATATCGTCCCTGAAATCTTTTTATAAATATCTGCTTCGCGAAGGAAAACTGGAAACCACCCCCTTAACGGCAATTATTTCTCCCAAAAACCGGAAACGGTTACCTCAGTTTGTGGAAGCTAAAGATGTATCGGTGTTGCTCAATAAATTGAACTTTCCGGATGGCTGGGAAGGAAAGATGCAAAAACTGATGCTGGCCATGCTGTATCAAACCGGTATGCGAAGGGCAGAATTAACGGCTTTAAAAGAAAACCAGGTTGATTTTTCGAATGGATCCGTAAGGGTGCTGGGAAAGGGAAATAAGGAAAGAATAATTCCTGCCACAAGAGAAATGCTGGATGAGGTAAAAGCCCATTTAACCGAAAAGCACCGGTTGTTTGGCAGGGAATGTTCCAATGTATTTATTACTGAAAAGGGAAAGCCGCTGTATCCTAAATACGTTTATAATATCGCCCGGAAATACCTCGGGCAGGTAACCACCATCGATAAAAAAAGTCCACATATTTTGCGGCACAGCTTTGCCACCCACCTCATGAACAATGGAGCCGAACTGAACGCGGTAAAGGAACTGCTTGGCCACAGCAGCCTTGCGGCAACCCAGGTATATACCCACAATACCATCGAAAAGCTGAAAGACGTTTTTAAAAAGGCGCATCCACGTGCCTGAACCTGTTTAAATTATTTTGGTTCCGTTTATATAATTTTATTTTGGAGTTATCGTTAGTTATCATAACTTGAAATCAATAACCTACGCACTACTACCGTTTAGAAAGCTGCCTATGGCTTGATTTTACCCGAAAATCATTTTTTACTCAAAAAATTCAGATTTTATGAACCTGAACATTCAAACTGTGCATTTTGATGCAGATTCCAAACTTATTTTTTACATCGAAAAGAAAATTTCCAAGCTTAACCAGTTTCACGACCGGATTACGCATGTGGAGATCTACCTTAAGCTCGATAATATTGCTCACACCATTAAGGATAAAATAGCTGAAATAAAAGTGAATATTCCCAGGTACGAATTTTTTGTAAAATCCTCTTCAAAATCGTTTGAAGAAAGTTTTGATAATGCCCTTGATGCGGTGGTAAACCAAATTAAAAGAAAGAAGGAAAAGGTTGCCGCATGAGCTTCTTAAAGAAATGAACATCCCCTGGTTTCCGGGGGATTTTTTATTTTAAAATCCGGTAAAAATTTTTTATTCAAAGTTTTGGGATTAAGCATTTTCTCTTACCTTTGCCTTCCCAAAAAATGACGTGTTGCCAACGGGTTATTTTAGGTGAGTTCTTAAAGTGGTTTCCGGTTTGGAAATCTTTTTGCCGAAGTAGCTCAGTTGGTAGAGCAACTGATTTGTAATCAGTAGGTCGGGGGTTCGACTCCCTTCTTCGGCTCTTTAGAAAAGGGCAGTTTCCAGAGCGGCCAAATGGGGCGGACTGTAAATCCGCTGTCTTTCGACTTCGGTGGTTCGAATCCACCACTGCCCACCATGCAGTTTTAACCTGCAAAAAAGAGTTCTTTGTAGCGCACTTAGCATAGTGCACAGCTAATACAAGCGGAAGTAGCTCATTTGGTAGAGCGATAGCCTTCCAAGCTATAGGTGGCGAGTTCGAGCCTCGTCTTCCGCTCAGTTTTTACCTGCTGCGGCAGGAAATGGTTTGCCGTGGTAGCTCAGGGGTAGAGCACTTCCTTGGTAGGGAAGGGGTCGTGAGTTCGATTCTCACCTATGGCTCAATTTGGCTCGTTCTGGTGTTCGGTATTTTGGTTTTGGTTTATTGCCCGGAAAATACAGCGTTATTTAAAAGATATGTGAAGCCTTTTAAATATCCGGTTTCCGCCAGGATATCTGCTATAGAGCAAGGTAATTATAGTTGGAGTTCAGCAACTTTAAAACTGAACAATCAATCAACAAACAACAATTTTTAAAAATTAAACAATGGCAAAAGAATCTTTCAAGAGGGATAAACCCCACTTAAACGTTGGAACTATCGGTCACGTTGACCATGGAAAAACAACACTTACCGCCGCTATAACCGATGTTTTGTCAAAAAGTGGTTTAGCGGAAAAAAGAAACTACGATGATATCGACGGAGCTCCCGAAGAAAAAGAAAGGGGGATCACCATCAATACGGCTCACGTGGAATATGCTACCGCCAACAGGCACTATGCGCACGTTGACTGCCCGGGTCACGCCGACTATGTAAAAAATATGATCACCGGTGCCGCCCAGATGGATGGCGCTATCCTGGTGGTTGCCGCTACCGATGGCCCAATGCCACAAACCAAAGAACACATCCTTCTGGCCCGCCAGGTAGGTGTACCCCGTATCGTGGTATTTATGAATAAGGTAGATCTTGTGGACGATCCTGAACTGCTTGAACTGGTAGAAATGGAAATCCGCGAACTGCTTAGCTCTTATGGTTTCGATGGCGATAATACTCCGATCATTCAGGGTTCTGCTACCGGTGCACTTGCCGGAGAAGAAAAATGGGTTGCCAAAATCAACGAACTGATGGAAGCTGTGGATTCTTATATTCCATTGCCGCCCCGTTTGGTGGATCAGCCTTTCCTGATGTCGGTTGAAGACGTTTTCTCCATCACCGGGCGTGGTACCGTAGCTACAGGTCGTATTGAACGTGGCCGTATTAAAGTGGGCGATGCAATTGAAATTGTAGGGCTTATGGAAAAACCTCTGCCTACCACTTGTACCGGCGTGGAAATGTTTAAAAAACTGCTTGATGAAGGTGAAGCGGGCGATAACGCAGGTTTGCTGCTCCGTGGTATTGAAAAGAACCAGATCCGCCGTGGTATGGTGCTTTGCAAACCCGGTTCAATCACTCCCCACACCGAATTCAAAGGCGAAGTTTATGTACTGAGCAAAGAAGAAGGTGGCCGCCATACCCCATTCTTCAATAAATACCGTCCGCAATTCTACTTCCGTACTACCGATGTTACCGGTGAAGTGGAACTGGCTGCCGGAACCGAAATGGTGATGCCTGGCGATAACACCAGCCTTACTGTAAAACTCATTGCTCCCATCGCAATGGAAAAAGGTCTGAAATTCGCGATTCGCGAAGGCGGACGTACAGTAGGTGCCGGCCAGGTTACTGAGATCATTAAATAAGCCTTACTCAGCGAATTTCGCTGGCGAACGGCTTGTGTAAACGATAATAGCTATCTTTACAACATAATCTGAAAGCTGTCCCGGCCTCCGGGATAGCTTTTAGGTTATTTACGGGCATGGTGCAATGGTAGCATACGGGTCTCCAAAACCTTTGATCTGGGTTCGAATCCTAGTGCCCGTGCAGAGGTCTGAATTACATAAGGGATATTTTTCTACTTCCTTTTTACGGTATATCAGGCCTGGAATTTGTAAATTAAAATTGCGGAATCATATTTAGGGAAGGCATCCGCAAATAAAGTATAATGTATGAGTAAAGCAACTTCCTTTGTTAGGGAATCCTACAAAGAATTAACGGAAAAGGTATCATGGCCAAAATGGGATGAGCTTCAGCAATCCACCATAATTGTATTAGGCGCCACCCTCGTAATTACCGCCATGGTTGCCCTGATGGATTTTATAGCCAACGGGGGAATGAAATTTATTTACTCCTTTTTTAAATCATAATGGAAGAAACGAAAAGTGCAGAACAGGGCGTACAGCCAGCCAACAGCTCTCCGGAAAAACCGGAAAAAGAAACCAAATGGTATGTGCTGCGTGTAGTTAGCGGTAAAGAAAGAAAAATAAAAGAATACCTTGATAAAGACATCATTCGTAACGGATGGGAAAAAGTTGTTGTTCAGGTATTTCTTCCCGTAGAAAAAGTATATAAAGTGGTGAACGGGAAAAAGGTAATGCGTGAGCGAAACTTCTATCCCGGGTACATCATGATTGAAGTAACCACTGAAAAGCTGGCTGATGACATTATTCAGCACATCAGCAACATCAGTAACGTAATGCATTTCCTTACCGATGGAAAAGGCTCAAAAGGAAATGTGATTTCGCTGCGTAAAGCTGAAGTAAATAAGATGCTGGGTAAAATGGATGAGATGAGCGATGCCGGTGGCGTAACCATGAGTGAGCCTTTCATCATTGGTGAAACCATCAAAATTATCGACGGCCCGTTCAACGATTTTAACGGGGTTATTGAAGAAGTGCACGATGAAAAGAAAAAACTGAAGGTTCAGGTGAAAATTTTTGGCCGTGCAACCCCTGTAGAACTGAGTTATATGCAGGTTGAAAAAATTTCCTAATCACTTTAAATGTAAAGTTATCAAAACGATTACCACATTAACCGTTGCCTTATTTTGTTCCTTTGCCCTGATGGCGCAGCCACCGGAAATGGAAACCACTAAAGGCATGACTTTTGGCGAAAAAATGTCGGATGCCAAAAGCCTCACTACCGATGAATTGATAGCATCTGTTGCGAAAGCGAAGCCAACATCCGATGTAAAAGTTGCAGGCGAAGTGGTGGAAGTGTGTAAAAATGAAGGCTGCTGGCTGCGTTTGAAAACGGCTGATGGTGCAATGATGGTTCGGATTAAGGATCATGCATTCTTAGTGCCGTTATCGATGGTTGGCCATCAGGTGGTGATAGAAGGAGCTGCACAAATGAAAGAAGTATCGGTTGCCCTCCGGCGCCATTATGCCGAAGATGCCGGTAAATCGAAAGCCGAAATTGACGCCATTACCGAACCTTCAAAAGAAACGGTGATACAGGCGAAAAGCCTTGTAGTGGTGGATTAAAAGAACATTTTCATAATAAATTATATAAGTGGCTGCATGAGTACTGCAGCCTTTTTTATTTTTATCTTTAAATTACCGGTTGTTGATAACCGGTTGCGGGGCTGAGCTGTTGAGTGTTGCTATTGAAAGTTCATGCAATAACGGGAAATGAAAGTGAAATATCTTTTCCTGCTTTTTCTCTGAAATATGAGAAGAAATGAAAAAACGGATTTTATTTTTATCCGGATACTTTGTATGCTGGGTTTTATTATTTGCAGCAGGCAGGTTGCTTTTCCTGCTGGTTACAAAACGTGCCGGTGAAGCTTCCGGCTTTAACGAATGGGGCGCAGTTTTTCTGCATGGCTTGCGAATGGATGTATCTACAGCCACCTATGCAACCATCCCGGTATTGCTTCTGGTGCTGGCCGGCGTGTGGATGCCTGTTTTTAACAGGAGAATAATCTATATCGTATATACCCTGCTGGCAATTGTGCCTGCGATCATCATATTTGTTTCAGATGCTTTTTCGTATAATATATGGGGGCACAGGTTAGAAGCCGGTGCGTTGCGTTATTTACAAAGCCCCGGAGCAGCCTGGGCTTCAATGGCCAATTTACCGGTAGCGGTTATTTTTTTATGTATGAGTCTTGCCTTTTTAGGGGTTTCTTTGATAACGGTAAAGGCTATACGCAAATTTGTTCCTTTTCCAAAAGACAACAGGTGGATGCTCAGCCTGGCGCTTTTGTTCCTTGCCGGGCTTTCCGTTATTCCCCTTCGCGGAGGAGTGCAATTGGCACCTATTAACCAAAGTACGGTTTACTTTTCCGAAAATAATTATGCCAACCTGGCTGCCATAAATCCAATTTGGAATTTTGTTCATTCCATAAAGCTGGAGCGGAAAGCGGCATATAATCCGTTTCTTGTTATGGATTACCGTAAGGCCAACAGTATCGTAAATCGACTATTTACTGATTCATCTTCCACTATTACGGATTCGGTTACACGAAAAAATGTAATTATTGTGGTTTGGGAAAGTTTCACCGCTAAAGTACTTGATAAGCAGCATAACGGAAGGCTGATAACACCCTGCTTCAATAAACTGAAACAGGAAGGTGTTTATTTTGACAACCTGTACGCCACCGGCGACCGCACAGATAAAGGAATTGTAGGCGTACTGAGTGGATATCCATCTCAGCCCATTAATTCCATTGTAAAGTTTCCCAACAAAACCCGTTCCCTTCCCATGCTCACCAATGCACTGGGCAGCAGGGGATACTTCACCGGTTTTTATTATGGAGGTGAACCGGAGTTTGCCAATATAAAATCTTATCTCATGCACGGGAAGCACGATGAAATGATAGATGTGAACTCCTTTAAAGAATCCGATCGAAATTCTAAATGGGGGGCGCACGATGGAGTAGTAATGAAATACCTGCTGCAAAAAATGTACAGGCTGCCTCAGCCGTTTTTTGTTACCTGGCTCACCCTGAGCAGCCACGAACCATATGAAACACCCGTGCCCGTTGCCATTCCGGGTAGCGATGATGTTTCCATGTTTTTAAACTCGCTGCATTATACCGATGCGGTATTGCAGCAATTTGTAGAAGGCTGCCGGCAAATGCCCTGGTGGAACAATACAGTTCTGGTTATTGTTGCCGATCACGGCCACCGGTACCCGCCCGATCCGGTGGAAAGCAACCATTTCAGAATACCTCTTTTAATATTGGGAGGCGGTGTTGAGCCAAAAGTGATCGATAAAGTTGGATCGCAAACCGACCTTGCCGCAACCCTTTTGCATTTGCTGGGCTATGGTTCCGAAAAATTCCGCTACAGCCGGAATATGCTTTCTCCAGGCTACAACCCCTGGGCCTGGTTCTCTTTCAACAATGGATTTGGCTATATAACCGAAACCGGCAAACTGGTTTACGATAATGCCGGCAAAAGGCCGGTTTTCAGGGCGGGGCTTATTGATTCTGCTGCCCTCACCGATGGAAAGGCGCTCCAGCAGGTGTTCTACAGCGATTTCTTACATCGCGATTCCCTCCCGGCTTCACCCTGAGATGAAAGCTCAACGGTACTTTCAAAATGTATTAGATAAGCAGGCAGCCAGCCTGCAAAATGCCAAAAGCCGGAATGTTGTCGTGCTGATCTGAAACTTAAATATCAAAATTTTTATTTTACTTTTATTTACGAAACTAAAATAATGTAATTTTTATTTTACTTTTATAACATGATTTTTCTGGAAAAATACAAGGCAGGTGTATATAGGAAAGGAATTTATTATCAATATTTTGTACCTGAAAAGCTGAATGATGAATGGCAGTGGAACGATACCGAATTAAATGATCTACTGGAAAAGGCCGCCATCAGGTTGGGCGAACTGAACTCCTTTTCCCGGTTTGTACCCAATACGGATTTGTTTATACAACTGCACGTTACTAAAGAAGCTGTAGTATCCAGCCGCATTGAAGGTACTCAAACCAATATAAGCGAGGCCTTGTTGCCTGAAACTGAAATAGACCCTGAGAAAAGAAACGACTGGCGGGAGGTTAAAAACTATGTACAGGCTATGAATGAAGCGGTGCAGGCTTTAAGCAACCTGCCGTTGAGTGGCAGACTGCTCAAACGAACCCATGCCACATTATTAAGTAGTGTGCGAGGCGAACACAAAACGCCCGGCGAATACCGCAGTAGTCAAAACTGGATAGGCGGCCTTTCTTTGACGGATGCTGCTTTTATACCTCCGCATCACGATTTGGTAAGTGAATTAATGAGCGATCTTGAACACTTTCTGCACAACAAAAACCTGCACCTGCCCGAACTGGTAAAAATTGCCATCGCCCACTATCAGTTCGAAACCATTCACCCTTTTCTTGATGGCAACGGGCGCATAGGCAGACTCATGATTACACTATACTTAGTGAGCAAAAATATTTTGGATAAGCCGCTTCTTTACCTTTCGGTTTTTTTTGAAAAAAATAAGAATCTTTATTACGATAATCTCACTCGCGTGCGTAAAAAAAACGACATGCTGCACTGGATAAAATACTTTTTAATAGGGATGGAGCAAACCGCTACCCAGGCCATCCGCACACTGCAACAAGTGCTGCAAATGAAAACCGATACAGAAATTATGATACAACAACATTTTGGGCGTCGTACATCTTCAGCACATACTTTGTTGCAGGCTTTGTTAAATAACCCGGTGATGACCATCCACAACGCAAAACAAAGCACTAAGCAGAGCTACAAAGCAGCCAACGATCTGGTAGAACTTTTTGTAAAACATGGCATACTCAGTGAAATAACAGGCCAAAGCCGAAATCGGATCTTTGTGTTTGATAATTACTTAAAAGCATTTACAAACGAATAACAAGGATAAGATATGAACAGGGGTTTATCATTTGGAAACGAAATAAAGCAGGTGTTCTACAACGATTTCTTACATCGCGATTCACTCCCGGAGTGATTCTGTGGAAAGTGCTAAATTGAACTGCTGAACTTATTTGAATCCTCAAAATTGCTGGTTCTCAATATTATGCACCAGATTTAAATTTCTGTTGCCAGGATGCCTGATTTTTGAGAAGTTTCCCTTAACTTTGCCGCCCCAAATAGTTCTTTATTGACGCCCGAAAGGGCAATTGGGAGTTCCTGTTATAAAAACGGGAACGCTAACACCAAAATTTTTAAAATGGCAAAAGAAATTACCGGCTATGTGAAACTCCAATGCAAAGGAGGACAAGCCAACCCAGCTCCCCCAATCGGACCGGCTCTTGGTTCCAAGGGGATCAACATCATGGAGTTCTGCAAACAGTTTAATGCAAGAACCCAGGACAAACAGGGAAAAGTTCTTCCTGTTCTCATCACCGTTTATGCAGATAAGTCGTTCGACTTTATCATTAAAACCCCACCTGCAGCAGTTCAGCTTATGGAAGCTGCCAAGTTGAAAGGCGGAAGTAAAGAACCCAACCGCAATAAAGTGGGTAAAGTAACCTGGAACCAGGTAGAGGAAATTGCCAAAGATAAAATGGAAGACCTCAACGCTTTTACCCTTAAAAGTGCAATGACCATGGTTGCCGGAACCGCCCGCAGCATGGGAATCACCGTAGAAGGAACTGCCCCCTGGGAAAATAATTAATTCATCAACCTTAAATATCTATTTACAAAATGATTACAAAAGCTAGAAAAATAGCCAATGCTAAGGTTGATGCCGATAAAGCATATTCGCTTAAAGAAGCGTCTTCCTTGGTAAAAGAGGTGAACACTACAAAATTCGACAGCTCGGTTGACGTTCACGTTCGCCTTGGTGTTGACCCCAAAAAAGCCGACCAGGCCATTCGTGGTACCGTATCGCTTCCGCATGGTACCGGAAAAACAAAAAGAGTGCTTGTTCTTTGTACACCCGATAAAGAAGCTGAAGCTACAGCAGCCGGTGCCGACCATGTTGGCCTCGATGAATTCATCAGCAAAATTGAAGGTGGATGGACAGATATTGATGTAATTGTAGCTACTCCTTCCGTGATGCCGAAAATCGGTAAACTGGGTAAGGTACTTGGGCCACGTAACCTGATGCCAAACCCTAAAACCGGAACCGTTACCAACGATGTGGCTTCCGCAGTAACCGATCTTAAAGGTGGTAAAATTGCCTTCAAGGTAGATAAAGTGGGCATCATCCACGCATCTATCGGCCGGGTAAGTTTTACTCCCGAAAAAATTGCTGAAAACTGCCAGGAACTGATCAATGCCATCATTAAGCTGAAACCCGCTACCGCAAAAGGTACCTACCTTAAAGGAGTGAGCATGGCCAGCACCATGAGCCCGGGCATTATGATTGACACCAAATCTGTTCAAAACTAATTCGGCAAAACCCGGGTTAAAAAATCATTATTATGACAAAACAGGAAAAAAACGAAGTAATAGAAGTGCTGAAGGGTAAGTTCTCTCAGTACAATAATTTCTATGTTACCGATACCGAAAGCCTCACCGTTGCACAGGTAAATGAACTCCGCAAACATTGCTTCAATAAGCAGGTGGAAATGAAGGTGGCAAAAAATACCCTCATCCGCAAAGCGCTTGAAAGCATTGATGCCGAAAAATACAGCGGGGTTTACGAATCCTTAAATAAGGTTACCGCATTAATGTTTTGCGAAAATCCCAAAGAACCCGCTGTAATCATCAGCAGCTTCCGCAAAGCAGGCAACCAGGAAAAACCGGTATTGAAAGCGGCTTTTATTAATGGCGATGTGTTTGTGGGCGATAACCAGCTTGTGGCACTTACCAAAATAAAAACCAAAAACGAACTTATTGGAGAAGTGATCGGTTTGTTGCAATCTCCGATACAGCGTGTACTTGGTGCATTGGAAAACAAAGAAAATGCAGTAAAAGCAACTGCTGAAGAAACACCGGTGGCCGAAGCGGCTCCCGCTCCCGAAGCAACAGCTCCTGCTGCACCGGAAACCGCTCCCGAAGCTCCAAAAGCAGAAGGCAGCGATGCTCCGGAAGAACCTAAAGCAGAATAATCATCTGAATACCCCTGGCCGACGGGAAACAAAGGCATTAAATACATTTTTTTAAACACTCCGACGGACCCCCTGCGGGGAATGAAGCCGGAAAAAATCAAAAAACATGGCAGACGTAAAATCACTTGCAGAAAACCTGGTAAACCTTACCGTAAAGGAAGTACAGGAACTTGCTGAATTTTTAAAAACCGAATACGGCATTGAACCTGCTGCAGCAGCAGTTGTAGTTAGCGGTGGCGGCGATGGCGGTGGCGCAGCAGCAGCCGAAGAAAAAACTTCATTCAACGTAATCCTGAAAAGCGGCGGCGCCAACAAACTTGCCGTTGTAAAAATCGTGAAGGAACTTACAGGGCTTGGTCTTAAAGAAGCAAAAGACTTAGTTGATCAGGCACCAAAACCTGTAAAAGAAGGCGTTGATAAAGCAGCGGCCGAAGAACTGAAAGCAAAACTTACTGAAGCAGGTGCTGAAGTAGAAATCGCTTAATATTAAATAGGTATTAAATGAAAGGCCACCTTAGGGTGGCTTTTTTGTTGGTTTAACTTTTACACATCCTTTACGCTTAATGCAATGCTAATGCTATCGTTGAATAAGCTGAATTTGATGAAACAAATCAGGAGGATGAAGATAGGATGAGAATTGCTGAATACAATATTGGATCAGGCGATAATTTTAGATTGAAGAGATCCCTGCATGGTTTGGCAAAGCACCATAAACGCCGGTGGACGGCTGTTTTAAACATTGAACTTGGTAAAAATGGAATAGCAGGGATGAAAATTAAAAAGGAACACCGGAGTGTCCCTTTATTGTTCGTTTATGAAATGATTAATAATTTTTCCGGGCTAACTCATAATGAAGGGTAGTGCCATCTGCCAACACAGGTCCCGCATCATTGTTTACATAGAAATCTGTTGTTGCCGATCCGCCGGAACTGGCTACTACAACATTCCTGAATTTGATGCAATTGCTGAATATACCGGCGGGAACAGTAACGGATACGTTTCTTTCAATAACAGTTGTTGTAGTTGTTAATGTTTCCCCTCCTGCAGAAGTAACTGTAAACGACCATGTGTCGCCCACATTGCCATCCATTCTGTAAATTTCCTGTTTATTGGCAAGATCGGGCGTGTTGGACTGGTAAATGCTATTGCCGCAGGCCTGAAGATAAACACTATGTGTTGGGTACATAGTGCCATCATCAAATTTAGTGGTTGATTTGAAAACACCTGCACTTACTTCTTCTGTATTTACATACATTGAATCTGCCGGAATAAACGTTGGCGTATTCACATAAACATCCTCATATCCATCTCTGAGCCATCCGGTATTATTGGTGCAGTTTTCGTTATCATCATCGTGACTTTCTTTTTGGCAGGATGAAATCGTTAAGGTGCCCAGTAAAATGAACGCCATTAGTGCATAATGCTTTAACATAATAGTGGCTTATAAAAAATTAAGGTAGTAAAAATATTACTTCTTTATAAAATCTGGGGGCATATTTTAAAACATTATCCCTTTAAATAAAACTGCTGTTTAGGCAAATTTCAATCGGATAACAAACTGCTTCCCCCCCCCCCTTAAACCCATTTTCCTGCAATTCCTCTTTTGTGGTAATTACCTGTTGGGAGGGGAAGCCTGCGCCAGGGGCAGCCGGGTTAATTTTCAGCAAGCTAAGCAGGGAGAGATGGATATATATAAAAAAATACACCCCCAAAGCAAAAACTGAACCAAATACATAAAATTCTCCAAAAAAACTAAAAATAGTTACAGAAATTCTTTATCTTTGCGCTCCTTTAATTTGGGGTTAGTGGCATTCAGTTATACCGGTTTCTGAATTCACATTTTCCACCCCGGGTTAAAGACCTCTCTCATTAAAACGTTTTATCTAATTTATGTCCTCAACAAACAATCATTCTGCACAGCGAATCAGCTTTGGAAAAGTTGAATTCCTGGCAGAAACACCTGATTTGCTCGGAATCCAGATTCAGTCGTTTAAAGACTTTTTCCAGTTAGAAACCACTCCCGACAAACGTAATGTGGAAGGGCTTTTCCGCGTGTTTAAGGAAAATTTCCCCATTACCGACACACGGAACATTTTTGTACTGGAGTTTCTCGATTACTTCGTAGATCCGCCGCGTTATTCAATTGATGAATGTATTGAGCGCGGCCTTACTTATGCCGTTCCGCTTAAAGCCAAACTGCGCTTAAGTTGTAATGATGAAGAACATGTGGATTTCCAAACCATCGTTCAGGATGTGTTCCTTGGAAATATTCCTTATATGACGCCACGGGGTACTTTCGTAATAAATGGCGCCGAACGTGTGGTGGTGAGCCAGCTTCACCGCTCGCCCGGAGTATTCTTCGGCCAGTCGATGCACCCCAATGGTACCAAAATTTATTCCGCCCGCGTAATTCCTTTTAAAGGCGCATGGATGGAATTTGCTACCGACATCAATAATGTGATGTTTGCTTACATCGACAGGAAGAAAAAATTCCCCGTAACCACACTGCTTCGCTCTATCGGTTATGAAACCGATAAAGACATCCTGGAGCTTTTTGGTATGGCCGATGAAGTGAAAGCCGATAAAAAGACCCTGCTGAAACAAGTGGGTAAACGCCTTGCCGCCCGCGTATTGCGTACATGGGTGGAAGATTTTGTGGATGAAGATACCGGTGAAGTGGTTTCGCTTGAACGAAATGAAATTATCCTGGAACGCGATTCTGTGCTGGATGAAGAAAACATTGAGATGATAGTAGAGATGGGCGTGAAAAGTGTATTCATCCAGAAAGAAGAAGTAAGCGGCGATTATGCCATTATATATAATACCTTAAATAAAGATACTTCCAACAGCGAACTGGAAGCCGTTCAGCATATTTATAAACAACTTCGCGGTGCAGATGCACCCGATGATGAAACCGCCCGCGGAATTATTGATAAGTTGTTCTTTTCTGATAAGCGTTACGACCTCGGAGAAGTTGGCCGTTATAAAATTAACCGCCGCCTGAACCTGAACATGCCGCTTGAAAAGAAAGTGCTTACCAAAGACGACATCATCGCCATCATTAAAACCCTGGTGCAACTTACCAATGGTAAAAGTGAAGTGGATGATATCGACCATCTTTCCAACCGCCGTGTACGCACCGTTGGCGAACAGCTTTATGCCCAGTTTGGGGTAGGGCTTGCCCGTATGGCGCGTACCATACGCGAAAGAATGAATGTTAGGGATAATGAAGTGTTTACTCCGGTGGACCTGATTAATGCACGTACCCTTTCTTCGGTAATTAACTCATTCTTTGGAACCTCGCAGTTATCGCAGTTTCTCGATCAAACGAACCCGCTGAGTGAAATCACCCACAAACGCCGCATCTCGGCTCTCGGGCCCGGTGGTTTGAGCCGCGAACGTGCAGGCTTTGAAGTACGCGACGTACACTACTCGCACTATGGCCGCCTGTGCACCATCGAAACTCCGGAAGGTCCGAACATCGGGCTTATTTCCACTTTGTGTGTGCACGCCAAGATCAACGATATGGGCTTTATTGAAACCCCGTACCTGAAAGTTACCGATGGCCGTGCCGATGTGAAGAAAATAACTTTCCTAAGTGCTGAAGAAGAAGATACCGCTAAAATTGCACAGGCAAACAGCCCCATGGATGAAAAGGGGAATTTTATTGAAGAAATGGTAAACAGCCGCCAAACCGGCGACTTCCCGATTCTTGATAAACATGAAGTGGAATATATGGATGTGGCGCCAAACCAAATTGTGGGATTGAGCGCTTCGCTGATCCCCTTCCTTGAACACGATGACGCCAACCGTGCACTGATGGGATCGAACATGCAACGCCAGGCTGTACCCTTAATACGCCCCGAAGTGCCCATTGTAGGTACCGGCCTTGAAGGAAAAGCCGCACGCGATGCCCGTATCCAGATTCATTCAGAAGGAGATGGCGTGGTGGAATTTGTGGATGCAAACGAAATTCATGTTCGTTACAAACGGAGTGAAAACCAGCGGCTGGTTAGCTTTGAAGAAGACCTGAAAGTATATAAACTCACCAAATTTGTACGCACCAACCAGGAAACCTGCATCAACCTGAGGCCGGCTGTGGTTAAAGGCCAGAAGGTTTCGGAAGGTGATTTCCTTACCGAAGGATATGCTACCAAAAATGGCGAACTGGCACTGGGAAGAAACCTGAAAGTGGCATTCATGCCCTGGAAAGGCTACAACTTTGAAGATGCCATTGTAATTTCTGAAAAAGTGGTGAAGGAAGACCTGTTTACGTCTATCCATATCAGTGAGTTTGAAACTGAAGTAAGAGATACCAAACTGGGTGAAGAAGAACTTACCCCGGATATTCCCAATGTGAGCGAGGAAGCTACCAAAGACCTTGATCAAAACGGAATCATCCGCATTGGCGCATCTATTAAAGAAGGCGACATCATTATCGGTAAAATAACGCCTAAAGGAGAAAGTGATCCCACACCCGAAGAAAAACTGCTTCGCGCAATATTTGGCGATAAAGCCGGCGATGCCAAAGATGCTTCGTTGAAAGCGCCAAGCGGAACGGAAGGAGTGGTGATCAATAAAAAACTTTTTCAGCGTGCCAAAAAAGATAAAAACGCCAAAGTGCGCGAAAAGGCACAGCTCGAAAAGATTGAAAAAACCCACGAGAAGAATGAAGCGGATCTGATTCAACTGCTGCAGGATAAATTGTTGCAATTGCTGAAAGACAAATCGAGCCAGGGGGTATCCAATAATTTTGGTGAAGTGCTGATTGGTAAAGGGTCTAAATTTAATTCGAAGAACCTTGCCAACATCGATTACCAGAATGTGAACCCGTTGGGCTGGAGTGGCGATGCAAAAACAGACGACCTCATTAATACCCTGCTTCACAACTTCAACATTAAGTACAACGAAGAACTTGGGCGGTATAAACGCGAAAAGTTCAACATTTCTATTGGGGATGAATTACCGGCAGGTGTGTTGAAACTGGCGAAAGTTTATATGGCGGTGAAACGTAAACTGAAGGTGGGCGATAAGATGGCAGGACGCCACGGTAACAAAGGAATTGTTGCCAAAATTGTACGCGCAGAAGACATGCCTTTCCTTGAGGACGGAACGCCGGTTGATATTGTGCTTAACCCACTGGGGGTACCAAGCCGTATGAACCTGGGGCAGATTTACGAAACCGTTTTGGGATGGGCAGGCGAAAAACTGGGCGTGCGTTTTGCCACCCCCATTTTTGATGGCGCATCCACCGGCGAAATAGATGCACAACTCAATACCGCAAACCTGCCAAAATTCGGACACACTTATCTCTACGATGGGGAAACCGGCGAAAGGTTCGATCAGAAAGCAACCGTTGGGGTGATTTATATGATTAAGCTGCACCACATGGTGGATGATAAAATGCACGCCCGTTCCATTGGACCATACAGCCTCATTACCCAGCAACCCCTGGGTGGTAAGGCACAGTTTGGCGGACAGCGTTTTGGAGAAATGGAAGTTTGGGCGCTTGAAGCTTATGGCGCATCCAACATTCTGCAGGAACTGCTCACCCTTAAATCGGATGATATTATTGGCCGTGCAAAAACCTATGAGGCTATTGTAAAGGGCGATAATATTCCACGTGCGGGCATCCCCGAATCGTTTAATGTACTGGTACATGAACTGAGGGGGCTTGGGCTTGACCTTACTTTCGAATAAAGGTAACCGTTAGCTGAGTGTTGCACTGCCGTACAAGAGTGCGACGCCAATGAAGCCGGGGTTTGTACAACGGCTGGTAACAAAAACAAAAAAAATTTAAACCATATACAGATTATGGCATTTAAAAAGGAAAACCGTCCGAAATCTACATTTTCTCAAATAACCATCGGGCTTGCATCGCCCGATACCATTCTGGAACGCAGCTATGGCGAGGTGCTAAAACCCGAAACCATAAATTACCGCACCTATAAGCCTGAACGCGATGGCTTGTTTTGCGAAAGGATTTTTGGGCCGGTGAAAGATTATGAATGTGCCTGCGGAAAGTATAAGCGTATCCGTTATAAAGGCATTGTGTGCGATCGCTGTGGTGTGGAAGTAACCGAAAAGAAAGTGCGCCGCGAAAGAATGGGCCATATTAAATTGGTGGTTCCCATTGTACACATCTGGTACTTTAAATCGCTCCCCAATAAAATCGGTTACCTGCTGGGCATGAGTTCCAAAAAGCTGGAAACCATTATTTATTATGAACGATTTGTGGTGATACAACCCGGTGTGCGTGCAGATAAAGGCCAGAATTATGCCGACCTGCTTACAGAAGAAGAATACCTCGATATTCTGGATGCACTGCCAAAAGAAAACCAGATGCTCCCGGATGAAGACCCTGAAAAATTCATCGCCAAAATGGGAGCCGAAGCCGTGCAAGCCATGCTGGAAAGGCTGGATCTGGATCAGTTGAGTTTCGATTTGCGCAACTCTGCCGCCAATGAAACATCGCAACAAAGAAAAGCGGATGCCCTGAAACGCCTCAGCGTGGTGGAAAGCTTCCGCGAAGCAAATACCCACATCAATAACCGCCCCGAATGGATGGTGATGCAATACATCCCGGTGATTCCGCCGGAATTACGCCCGTTGGTTCCGTTAGATGGCGGCCGTTTTGCTTCATCCGACCTGAACGATTTGTACCGCCGTGTGATCATTCGCAACAATCGTTTGAAGCGACTGCTGGAAATTAAAGCACCCGAAGTGATTTTGCGCAACGAAAAACGTATGCTGCAGGAAGCCATTGATTCGCTTTTCGACAACAGCCGTAAATCGAATGCCGTAAAAGCGGAAGGTGGCCGCGCACTGAAATCGCTGAGCGATGTGCTGAAAGGTAAACAGGGCCGTTTCAGGCAGAACCTGCTGGGTAAACGTGTTGACTACTCAGGCCGTTCGGTAATTGTGGTTGGCCCCGAGCTTAAAATGCACGAATGTGGTTTGCCAAAAGATATGGCTGCGGAATTATTTAAGCCATTCATCATTCGCAAGCTGATTGAAAGAGGTATTGTGAAAACGGTAAAGAGTGCACGAAAACTGGTAGATAAAAAAGAAGCCGTTATATGGGATATTCTTGAAAACATCCTGAAAGGGCACCCGGTAATGCTTAACCGCGCCCCAACCCTTCACCGGCTTTCGATACAGGCATTTCAGCCCAAATTAATTGAAGGTAAGGCCATACAGCTTCACCCACTGGTAACCACTGCGTTTAACGCCGATTTTGATGGCGACCAGATGGCGGTGCACGTGCCTTTAAGCAATGCGGCAATCCTGGAAGCCCAGTTGCTGATGCTTTCATCGCACAACATCCTTAACCCGCAGAATGGTACACCCATTACGCTTCCTTCGCAGGACATGGTGCTTGGGCTTTACTACATCACCAAAGAAAAGAAAACCGAAGGCAACGATGTGGTGAAAGGGGAAGGAAAGATTTTTTATTCGGCCGAAGAAGTGATCATCGCTTTCAACGAAAAGCAGGTAGATCTTCACGCCATGATAAAAGTGAAAGCGAATGTTCGTAAAAAAGACGGAACCCTTGAACGCAAACTTATAGAAACCACCGTAGGGAGGGTGATCTTTAACCAGTTTGTTCCGAAAGAAGTTGGCTTTATTAATGCACTGCTTACCAAAAAAGCATTGCGTGAAATTATTGGCGACATCATTAAATGGACCAGCGTACCCATTACGGCCAAGTTCCTCGATGATATTAAAACCCTCGGATACCGTATGGCATACAAGGGTGGTTTATCTTTCAACATCAACGACCTTATTATACCTGCCATTAAAGCCGAAATGGTTGAAAATGCACAGGGAGAAGTTGCCGAGGTTTGGGAAAGTTACAACATGGGGCTGATCACCAATACGGAACGTTATAACCAGATTATCGACATCTGGAGCCGGGTAGATACCAAGGTAACGGAAACCCTTATACGCGAACTTGCTGCCGATAAACAGGGTTTCAATTCGGTGTATATGATGCTTGATTCGGGTGCGCGTGGTAGTAAGGCGCAGATTAAGCAGCTTGCCGGATTGCGGGGGCTGATGGCCAAACCGCGTAAATCAGGATCATCGGGCAGTGAAATTATCGAAAACCCGATCCTGGCAAATTTTAAAGACGGATTGAATGTATTGGAATACTTCATCTCTACGCATGGTGCCCGTAAAGGGCTGGCGGATACTGCGCTGAAAACTGCGGATGCCGGTTACCTTACCCGTCGTTTGGTGGATGTGGCGCAGGATGTGGTTATTAATGAGGAAGATTGCGGAACCCTTCGTGGTATTGCCATCAGCGCATTAAAAGATAATGAAGACATCATTGAACCGCTTTCCGACAGGATTGAAGGGCGCACTTCGCTTCATGATGTGTTTGATCCGGTAAGCAACGAATTGCTGCTTCGCGCCGGTGAAGAGATTTCTAATGATGACGCAAAACGGATTGAACATGCGGGAATTGAAACCGTTGAAATCCGTTCGGTACTCACCTGCGAAAGTCCGCGTGGTGTTTGCGTAAAATGCTATGGTAAAAACCTGGCAAGTGGTATGCTGGCACAGCGGGGCGATGCAGTGGGTATTATTGCGGCGCAATCTATTGGTGAGCCCGGAACCCAGCTTACCCTCCGCACATTCCACGTAGGTGGTGTGGCAGGTTCTGCTTCAGTAGAATCAACGCTCAGCTCAAAATTCGACGGAACCCTCCAGTTTGATGGTTTGCGTACTGTAACATCGGAAGACGCGCAGGGTAAAAAGGTTCAGATGGTAATTGGCCGTACGGGTGAAATCCGGAATATTGATGTAAAGAGCGATCACCTCTTAAATACCATGCACATCCCTTATGGCTCAATATTAAATGTAAAAGACGGGCAGAAAATAAATAAGGGCGATGTGATATGCAGTTGGGATCCCTACAACAATGTAATTATTGCCGAAACCCCGGGTACCATCAAATTTGATGCAGTTATAGAAGGGATTACCTTTCGCGAAGAAGCTGATGAACAAACAGGCCACCGCGAAAAAGTGGTTATTGAAACCAAGGATAAAACAAAACTGCCTTCCATAATTGTAGAAGGCAAAGACAAAAAGATATACAACCTGCCGGTTGGATCGCATGTTGCCGTTGAAGAGGGCGATACTGTGAAGAGCGGCCAGGTACTGGTTAAGATTCCGCGTGTGTTGAGTAAACTGAAAGACATCACCGGGGGGCTGCCTCGTGTTACCGAGTTGTTTGAAGCTCGCAACCCAAGCAACCCTGCAGTGGTATGTGAAATTGACGGCGTGGTGTCGTTTGGTGCTATTAAGCGTGGTAACCGCGAAATTATTGTGGAAGCAAAAGATGGTGTTGTTCGTAAATATCTGGTTCCCCTAAGCCGCCAGATTCTTGTACAGGATGGCGACTTTGTAAAGGCCGGAACCGGGTTAAGCGACGGCCAGATTTCTCCTGCCGATATTCTTGCCATTAAGGGTCCCTTTGCCGTACAGGAATATGTGGTGAATGAAATTCAGGAAGTGTACCGTTTGCAGGGTGTGAAGATTAACGATAAGCACATTGAAGTGATTGTAAGGCAGATGATGCGCAAAGTAACCATTGAAGATGCGGGCGACACGAAATTCTTAGAAGGAGATACTGAAGACCGGCTCGATTTTAATGCCGAAAACGATTACATCTTTGAAAAGAAAGTGGTAACCGATAGCGGCGAAAGCACAAATTTCCGCCCGGGTCAGATTGTTTCTTTAAGGGATGTACGTGAAGAAAATTCACAATTGCGTCGTGCCGATAAAAAGCTGGTAGAATACCGCGATGCACAACCGGCAACCTCTTCTCCGCTGCTTCTGGGAATCACCAAGGCTTCGCTGGGTACCCAAAGCTGGATTTCCGCCGCTTCGTTCCAGGAAACAACCAAGGTGCTTAGTTCGGCAGCCATTCAGGGTAAAACCGATGGAATGCTTGGCCTGAAAGAAAACGTGATTACCGGCCACCATATTCCGGCAGGTACAGGTATGCGCGAATTCGAAAACATGATTGTGGGCAGTAAGGAAGAGTACGAATTGCTGCAAACAACCAAGGAAGCCATGAACTTTGATGAAGAAGAATAATTAAACTACTACAGCGATAAAGCCCCGGAATTTTCCCGGGGCTTTTTTTATGCAGTTAACCCTTTCCTAAATAAGAGAAAATCCTGCATAAAATAAGGGCATTGTGGTTATCTTGCCGGCCAATCAAAATTTAATTGATGAAGCAAATTTCTTTAGTACTGAATGTTGTACTCCTGGCGGCTGTGGGGCTGCTTTATTATTTCCATTTTAGCAACGGGAAGAAAGCGGAACCTGTTGTGAAAGCCGCTGTGCCAAAGGCTTCGGCCGAAGAATTGGAAAAAGCGCCAATTGCCTATGTTGATCTTGATTCCCTCAATGAAAAGATCTCGTACATAAAGGATAAAAGGAAAGAACTGGAAGGCGAACAAAAAGCAATTGAAAACGAATGGATGAGGGCATCGAGGGCGCTTAATGATAAGAAGAATGAATTCATCCGGAAGCATGATAACGGGAAATCCATTACCGATCAGATGGCGGAAGAATTTCAAACCCAGCTCATGCAGGAACAGCAGGCGATAGAAGAAAAGCACCAGGCGGCTACACAAAAGCTTACCGAAAAGAGCTATAAGTTTATGGATGATATTCAGAAAAAGTTAAAGGATTTTTTAGCCGTTTATAACAGCAACGGCACTTATAAATACATTTTTACCACAGGAACCGGCCTCGATTATATCGTTTTTAAAGATTCCACGCTCAACATCACCAACGATGTAATTGCGGGTATGAATGAAAAAATAAGCCAGGAAAGCAAAAAATAATAACTGCATTGATTATCTTGAATCCCGTCTGTTAGAAAAAGACGGGATTTTTTATGGCCGAAACACAAACTGCTTTTAAACCCAGGCTCAGCCTTTTTGATGCTACCATGGTGGTGGCCGGATCGATGATTGGTTCCGGTATATTCATCGTAAGCGCCGATATTACCCGCAATGTAGGCTCGGCAGGCTGGTTGATCGTAATCTGGCTGTTAACCGGTGTAATGACCCTTATTGCCGCCCTCAGCTATGGGGAGCTTAGTTCCATGTTTCCCCGTGCCGGCGGGCAATATGTTTACCTGAAGGAAGCATTTAACCCCCTTGCGGGTTTCCTGTACGGCTGGAGTTCTTTTGCCGTAATACAAACCGCTACCATTGCAGCCGTAGGGGTGGCATTCAGTAAATTTCTCGGAACCCTGAACCCGGATTTAGGCCCCGAAAATGTGCTTTTAGTTATGGGCGCATTTTCAATAAATGCCGGCCAGCTTGTGGCCATAGCCCTCATAGTTTTCCTCACATTTGTAAATACCAGAGGTATTGAAAGCGGCAGAATCATTCAGTCTTTTTTTACCAGTGTAAAAATTCTTTCGCTTTTTGGCCTCATTGTTTTTGGACTGACCATTGGCGCAAAAAACGGAATCTGGCAGGCAAACTGGGCGGATGCGTGGACGATGCATAAAATGGATGCTACAGGCGATATTATCGGGCCGGTTATGGGAAGCGCAGTTATGGGCGCAATTGCCGCTGCCATGGTAGGTTCAATTTTTAGCAGCGACGCCTGGAACAACGTAACGTTTATTGCCGGTGAAGTGAAGAATCCTAAACGAAATATCGGGATGAGCCTCTTCATGGGTACCCTGATTGTTACCGTTATTTATGTTATGGCCAACATCATGTACCTGACCGTATTGCCTTTAGCCGACATTGCCTCCGCTCCGCAGGATCGGGTAGCCGTTGCAGCAAGTAAAGCAATTTTTGGAAATATAGGTACTTACGTTATTGCCATCATGATCATGATATCCACTTTCGGATGCAATAACGGGTTGATTCTATCAGGCGCCAGGGTGTATCATACCATGGCCAACGATGGGCTGTTTTTTAAAAAAACCGGAACCCTCAACAAATATAATGTTCCCGGGTTTGCACTCTGGATACAATGTTTGGTAGCCTGCATATTATGCCTCAGCGGCAGGTATGGAGATCTGCTGGATATGATTTCCTTTGTGGTGGTGATGTTTTATGCACTAACCATTACCGGTATTTTTATATTACGCAAACAAAAACCGGATATGGAGCGGCCTTACAAGGCGTTTGGATACCCGGTACTGCCAGCCCTGTATATTTTAATGGCCATTGCATTTTGCACCCTGCTCATCATTTATAAACCAACCTATACCTGGCCCGGGTTGCTGATTGTACTTACAGGCATCCCGATTTATTACCTTGCGGTTGCAAATAAAAAGAAAGCTTAATCATGGATTTTGATTCGCTGTTTAATTCAATTGAGAAGCTACGCGTTGCCGTAATTGGCGATGTAATGCTGGATACCTACTGGTGGGGCGGGGTGGACAGGATTTCGCCGGAAGCACCGGTGCCCATCGTATCGCTGTTTAAAAAGGAAGAGCGCATTGGCGGCGCAGGTAATGTTGCATTAAATGTGAAGGCGTTGGGTGCACAGGTACACATCATCAGCGTAACCGGACAGGATGAGGAGGCGGAAAGGCTCAAAGCATTATTTAACAAACAGGGTATCCATACCCGTTACCTGCTGGCCAGTGCAGAAAGAATCACCACAAATAAAATAAGGGTGATAAGCCGTAACCAGCACATGATGAGGCTTGATGCCGAGAATACGGACTGGCTTAGCCCCGAGATGGAAGATGCACTCATAAGTCATTTTGAACGCTACCTGGAAGAAGAACAACCACAGGTGGTTATTATGGAAGATTATAATAAAGGCGTATTGGGAAAAAGGGTTATATCGGAAGTGATACGCCTTAGCAAACAGCACCAGGTTATTATTGCGGTTGATCCAAAAAGAAAGAACTTTTTTGAATACAGGGGGGTGGATATTTTTAAGCCCAATCTTTTGGAAGCCCGGCAGGGGTTAAACCTGATTCCGGATACCGTTACCGGCGATTTTATGCGGAATATTCATGACCTGCTTCAGCAGCAGCTTGAGCATAAGATATCCTTTATCACCCTTTCGGAAAAAGGCGTATTTTTTCAGGAAGGAGCGTATAGCCGGATCATTCCCACCCATGTGCGTAACATAGCCGATGTAAGCGGCGCCGGCGATACGGTAATTGCCGTAGCCTCGGTGTTGTATGCCGCTACGGGAAATGTAAACCTGATGGCCGAAGTGGCAAATATTGCAGGCGGGCTGGTGTGCGAAGAAGTAGGCACCGCAGCCATTAAAAAAGACCGGTTGCTTCAGGAATGTAAAACGCTGCTTTCCTCCGGTAATTAATACTTTATAACAGGCAGGCCTTTTTGTTAGTATCTCATTAATCAGATGGCAAAAAGAATTCAAAATCTTTGATGCTAAAGGAGATAATTTTGCAAATAAAATCAGAGAGATGCAGCCATTTTCTATTGCCATTCACGGGGGTGCGGGTACCATTCTTAAATCGGATATGACGAGTGAACTGGAACAGGCTTATGCCCGCGGGCTTGAAGAAGCGGTTCTTGCGGGTTATGCAGTGCTGGAAGAAGGAGGAGCCGCCATTAATGCAGTAAAAGCAGCGGTTGTTATATTGGAAGATAACCTACTGTTCAATGCCGGGAGAGGATCTGTTTTTACCAAGAAGGGCGTTCAGGAAATGGATGCCGCCATTATGGATGGTAAAAACCTGGCTGCCGGAGCTATTGCCGGTGTTAGAAATGTAAGAAACCCGATAGAACTGGCCGCAGAAGTGATGAACAACAGCAACCATGTATTTTTAAGCGGAAAGGGCGCTAATGATTTTGCCATTAAGCAGGGCGTGAAACTTGAGCCGGATGAATATTTCTTTTCTCAGTTTAGGTACGACCAATGGAAGGAATTGCGCGACAGTGATAACTATTCGCTCGATCATACCCACCAGGGCCTGGAAGAACTGATGAAAGATAAAAAATTTGGAACCGTGGGAGCGGTTGCTTGTGATATGTTTGGAAATATTGCGGCAGCAACCAGCACCGGGGGAATGACAAATAAAAAATATGGAAGAATTGGCGACAGTCCGCTTATCGGCTCAGGCACTTTTGCTGCCAACCATACCTGTGCAATAAGTTGTACCGGGCATGGTGAACCGTTCATTCGCGCAGTTGCCGCTTACGATGTGAGCGCAAGAATGGAGTATAAAGGCATTTCCCTTGCCGAAGCCATGCGCGAAGTGGTAATGGGAAAGCTGGTGAGTATGGATGGAGAAGGCGGAATGATAGGGGTGGATGCTAACGGCAACGTGTCTATGATCTTTAACAGCGCGGGGATGTACAGGGCCATGAAAAACAGTATGGGCAATTTTGAAGTGGGGATTTACAAAGATTAATTGTTGCAGGAAACCACGGTATGGAATCTAAGAAATATGCAATTGTTGTTGCCGGAGGGTCGGGTACAAGAATGTTGTCCGCTGTTCCAAAACAGTTTTTAATGCTGAATGGGAAACCCCTGCTTTATTATACCCTGAAGGCCTTTTTGGATGCGTTTAGCGATATGAAAATTATCCTGGTGCTTCCCGAAGAACATATTGGCACAGGAAAGGAAATTACAGATGCTTATTTCCGTAATGAAAACATTAACCTCACTACAGGCGGGAGAACCCGTTTTCATTCTGTGCAAAACGGGCTAAAACTGGTTAAGGAAGACAGTATTGTATTTGTACACGATGCGGTGCGGTGCCTTGTTTTGCCCGGCCTGATACAGAAATGCTATGAGGCTGCCATTGGTTTCGGCTCTGCGGTACCGGTAGTTTCCTGTAAGGATAGTGTGCGCATACTTACCGATGAGGGTAATGAGATGCTTCCCCGTGATGTGGTAAAACTTGTGCAAACGCCCCAGGCCTTCTATAGCAAGATTCTTATTCCTGCTTTCCAAATCGATTATAAAGATAAATTTACCGATGAGGCCACTGTTGTGGAATCTTTCGGGATGAAACTTTACCTGGTGGAGGGTGATGAAGAAAACATCAAGATAACTCATCCTGCCGATCTTGCGCTTGCCGGGCAAATATTAATGCGCAGGTAAGTTTAGAGCCGGTAAAAATTATTCATTGAATTTTCAGTTATGGATACCTGCTTTGTTTGTAAAATTCGCCTCGTTTCGTTTAAAAGTGACTGCATAATAAAGTTCATTAATAAAAATTAAACGGGCTCTTATTATCAGGAGCAATTTTCCGAAATTTGAAACATGCCGGAAAAATCCACATTCAACCCCGATAAAAGTTTTACGGTTCGTGAATCCATTGGTGCCAATATTGCGCTTGGAGTTGTTTTCCTCGCGCTATTTATTTCTACTTTTTTTACGGTTGATTTTAAGCATTTCTCCATTTCATCTGCCGCCAATTTGCCCTTTCTGGCCATCATACCTGCAGTACTCTTTTTTATAAAGGCTAAGCGGCATAAGCTGATTATTGAAGTGAACCGGGATGGTTTTTATTATTTGGGAAAGGAGGTTACCAATTGGAAGTATTTTATTTCTGCAAAATATATTGAAGAAGAAAAAGCATTCCGGGTATCGGATAATTTTGTGTTGCTTATAGAATATTTTAAACCGGACGAACCCCGATCTTTTATCACTAAAATTAAACTTGGAAATACCCAGAACAAATCTGAAGAAGACATTATTGAAGCCATTGGGTTTTATCACGGGCTTTCGGGGTTTCAGCCGATGGTAGCAGATGAAGACTGAACGTTGTTGGTTAATTTGACTGAAGGCGTTTCAACGCTTATGCTGCACACGGGAATCGGAATGATTATCCTTTCAGCCATTTAATATAGCCCGGTAAATTGTTGTATCTAAACTTGTAAAAAGGCTGGTTGCCTGTTGAAAATTTTTCGTAGAAATACCCCACACCTTTTAGATCGGAACCTTCAAAATCAAAGATTTTTCCTGATTCTGCAAACTCTTCAAATATTTGCTGAAACAGAAAATAGTTAGCCAGTTTAGGCCTTCCTTCCGGAAACAGGTTATTGATGAGGTTGTAAATTCTTCCCTGCCCGCTAAGCAGGATGCATGAAGCCAAAAGTTTTTTTTCATTTACATCCCAAACCTCCCGCATAATTAACCTGCCTTCGTTGTGTAATTTTTGACAAAGCCGGGTGAAACCGTCAAAATCCTGCCGGGTAATTGATGAGATACGATTTGCATATAACAACCGATAAGCTGTAATGATGTTTTTAAAATCGCCTGTAATGCGGTACTTCATCTCAAATTTACGAAGCCGCCGAAGCCTGACGTTGATATAATCGGGATAGCCTTTTACAGAAAGCAGCCTTAAGTAATTGTTGCCTTTTTTTAAGGGATTAATGTCTGCAAAATTTTCATGAGAAAAATTGAGGTTGATTTCTGCAAAACGGTAGTGTGATTTTAATATTTGAAAAAAATCCGCTTCATAATCCTGTATAGTTCCGGTTTTGAAAAATATACCGCCCTGCTGGCAAAAGGCAGGCTGGTACAGGTATGGTATTCCCAATTTGCTGCGATGGCATAAAGGCATTACAGCGGAATAATCATCTGCAATAATACCCTGCCAGCCCGGAGCCATGGCATCGAGGTAAACCGATTCGGCATAAATCAGCCCATTGGGAGAATGGTTAACACATTCATCCCATTTTGATTTATCAATATCATCGTGCTTAAGCAATATGGTTTTCAAATCAGAATGGGCTTAACGGGAACAGTTTGTTTAATGCAAGATTTTGCAGGTCTATGCTAAAGGAAATGTTTTTCAGGAATTTCTTTTCCCCGATGGTTGAGTTAACGTAATTCTTATAAACTTTACTGTATAATACCGGGAAATAGATGTTAAGTGAATTTTTAAATAAGGAAAGTTGTAATCCGGCATCGTAAAGGAACCGGCCGTTGGCGTTGTTTTTATCCCAGGCTTCGGCATAAGTGCCCGCATCGAAGAATAGTTTAAGCGGTATTTTTACTGGCAGCAGGTTTAGCGGGTTTACCGCATTTGGTATGGTTGTACTGATGTTGATTGCAGAAAGCCAGTTATCGGTTTTCCCGATTTTATTGCTGAGCAGATCGGTACGGATTTTGAAAAACCCGTCTCTTTGCATGATTTGTGCAACCGGCAATCCGCGGGTGAAATTCTTTGCAGCAGATACGGTTGGGTTGTAAGCGGTATATGCAAATTCGTTGCGGCCAGCAAAATAATTCTGGTAAGTGTAATCTTCATCTCCTTTAGGCCCGGTCATGTTTAAATGATAGCGATCGGTTTGATACTGGGTAAGGAGGGTCTTTTCGGTAATGTAAAAGAACTTTCCTGCAAAGAATCGCAGGTTTAATCCACCACCTTTTGCAAAATTGAAGAAATAGTTTGTGGTAAGGGTTAGCCTGATGAATTGTTCAGCCTGCTCTGCCAGCAGTTCAGCATTGTAGGGGTATAAAGTCCTGGAGTTTTCTACCACAAAAGAAAGCTGATTTAAATACCTGTTTGAGATAGGGTAGGTGATGATGTCTTTCTGTAAAATAGTATCCCTTCTGAAATTAATCCCGGTTTCAGAAATAAGAAATGTTTTCCATTGAATATATTTTTTCATACTGCTCTTTGCCGATTTGTTTGCAAGGGTATAACGGATGGTTGGAACAATTTTTTTAAAGCCCATAAGGTTTTCTTTTCCCGTGGAATCTGTGAAACTATTCATATTGAAAGCTGATCCGTTTACACTTATTTCGAGGTGGCTGCCGTTGTTCCTGTAATAATGGTAACCGAGTTTTCCAATAAAACTGAACGATTTTGAATGAGTGGCATAGAGAGGAACCAGTGCAAAACGGAAACGGCTTACCGGTAACGTGTAGTTGTGAATGATGCCACCCGCCATCCATCCGTCATATACATTATAACCCAAAGCAGGAGAAATAAATATATTGTTTCGTGCTTCTGTATTATTGAAGCTGATGAATGGCTTAATACTTACTCCTTTTCGGTTGGGTTTGTGGAGGTATCCTTTTTTATCCAAAAGGGCAAATATGGAATTGGTATCTGCCAAAAGATATTTTTGGGCAATGGCTTTAAAGCTGGCGGGTTGGGGATGTTTGAATTTCCAGGTTTGGTAATATTCCTGCATCATTTCATCAAACCTTGACACGCCCAGCTTTTCTTCAATCAGTTTCATCCATACGGCTGTTTTTGAATAAAGCAGACCTTCATAGTTTATCAGGTTAAAATCATCAGACGGGATATTAATGGGCTGGTCTTTTTTTATCGACATCATGGTGCGCGATGCCAATAAAGACAGGTTTGAGGAAGAGGGTATTATGGAAATGTTTTTCCTGCCGGTAGCTGGCTGTGCTGCGTTGCGCATTTCCTGGAACCGGTTATCGTAATAACTGTTCATGCCTTCATCCATCCAGGGGTATTCTCTTTCGTTGCTGCCCAGGATCCCATAAAGCCAGTTGTGCCCAACTTCGTGGCCTGTAAGCATAGCAAGTTCTTCCGTATTAGATGGGGTGGAAATAATTGTTATGGTTGGGTATTCCATACCGCCTTGTTCCGGAACAAGGCTTTCCACAACCTTCACGGTTTTATAAGGATAAGGCCCAAGCCATTTACTTCGTGTATCCAGGGTTTGTTTTATCAGTGAAATGGCCGAATCCCATTTCTTTTCGGTTTTTTTATGATAGTAAACTGCAAGTTGAACGGGATGCCCATCCACCGTAGTTTCACTCTTTTTGATCAGGTAGGTAGAATCGGCAAACCAGGCAAAATCATGAACATCATTTTCTTCAAATTCGAGTGTCTTTTTTCCATCTGATGTATGTTCAGAAACCTGGTTTCCTGTTGCAGCTACAATATATTTTTCCGGAACGGTGATGCTTACCTTATAACTTCCGAATTCACTGTAAAATTCTCCGTTTTCTAAATAGGGCATTGGGTGCCAGCCGTTTTGGTCGTACACTGCCGGTTTAGGGTACCATTGGGTAACCTGGAAGGAAGATCCGATGTATCCTGATCTTGAAAAAGCATAAGGTAATTTAACCCTGAAGGGGGTTTGAATTATTACGGATTTACCGGGGTAGAGTGGTGAAGCGAGGTTAACTTTAATGATGTCCTGATGCCGGGGATGATCTTCGGTGGTAAGGTTTTTGCCGTTTTCTGAAAAATTGAGGCGGTTGATATACCCTCTTTTAGATTCATCTGAAAAATAGAATGATGTGTTCCCGTATTCGAGAAGCTGATCGCTGAATGCGGTTTTGTCATTTTTGTATGCATTGGGCCAGATGTGAAACCAGATATAATGCAGCGTATCGGGGCTGTTGTTGTGGTAATTGAGGCTCAAACTGGCATCTAAGGTGTTTGTGCTATCGATAAGGGAAACGCTGATTTGGTAATCGACACGTTGTTGCCAATAATTTTGCGCTTTTATTCCTGAGAATAAACAATATAAAAAGGCCAGAGATAAAATCTTTTTCAACCCGACTGTTTTATCAAAAATAGGGAATATGCTTACTAAATGTATGACAGGTTGTATGCCGGGGTGAGTATTTTTCAGGATAAAAATGAGGTTAGATCAAATTTTCATTACTATATTGCACTTTAACTGTATCATTACAGGGCTTTTAACCGTTTAAAATGACTTATCAAATGAGTTCCGCTTCTGGTGATTCTCCTGTTCAGGTTTCAAACCATTCTTCAAATAGTTTTCTTGGCCGCTTCTTTGCCTGGGCCGAATCGCAACACAATAACCGTTTGCTTTGGCTTGCTGTGGCCCTGTTTGTTCAGGTTGGCGCAGCTATTCCCCTTACCGCCGCTGCGGTGATGCTGCTTGGCGGAAACAGCTTTTTTCTCTGGTTGATCATTCTTGCTATTAATGTGCCCGTGTTAATTATGAACCTCTCTGCAATGCCTACAAAATATACTATTCCGGCACTTTTTGGCGCATGGGCGGTGGAAGTATTGATTATTATTTATTGTGTGATACACGCCCTTTTGTAGAACGGATATGCCACCCGTCATACAGCCGGATTGAATGAATGGATCCGGAGTAATTTTTTTTCAAATTTTTTAAAAATATTCGTGGTGATCTGCGCCATCAGTGAGCTATTTTTTCTTCTCACAGAATACCTTTACTTAGATAAAAATTTTTCTTCGGCACAAGGCCCTCAAAATGGGATCTTGCCGGGCATGAGGATTTGCGAAAAAATGTATTGCCCCTGATTCATAACAATTGGTTATTAAGGTATTATACAAAAACAAACTCAAAACATTTTCAAATCGTGTTACCCCGAAAATCGCCTGAAACTCAATGCAAACAAGGGGTTTAAAGAATTTCTCTATTAAATATCAAAACAGTAGCGATAGCAAATTATTGAATTAAACAATGGGAAAAAACTGATTAAATATGTTGTTTTTCCCCATCTCTTGTGCAATTACCTTTAGAAGGTAAATATTCTATCCCTCAAAATCTTATTCGCAGAAATCCTCTGATGAAATATTTTTTTTCTAAAAATTCATAAAATAATCACCCTAAAAGAAAATTTTTATCCCCCCACTAAAAAACGTAGTAACGTTAGTCATTCTCTTGTTTAACTTAATTTTGTTTTGTACTTCTTGCCAAAAAGAATCAGAGAGTATTTCCATAAATGAAATTGAAAGGTTTCTAAATGTACCTGTCAATGCTCCATCTGCAATTAAGAGAATTGCGGAAGATATGAGAATTAAAAATGACCAAAAGCCTTTCATTGAAAACTACATTAAAACACAAGGCTATCCAAATTGGAAAAATGCGATTGTCAAAACTAATCATTCAACATTAAGGCGTGGCGAAGCAGTTGAGGACATTATAGTATTCGTTCCATTTGTCTTGGTTAGTCAAGAATTTGTAAATTCACTTCTTGATTGTAAGCTTAACGGCGAAATATTTTACAAACTGTTCGAGGGGGGTAACTATTTGAGTTATGGATGGAATAAGGAGACTAATCGATTGGAGCCTAACGCAGAAGATGTTGCTAGGATGATTATGATAATGGAAAAAGAAATTTTTGGAGGAAATAAATTCAAAGTATTTGATAATCTTTTATTTGATAATTCTGCTGAACATCCTACATCTTCTCGATTTGTAAAATTATCAGAGAGGGTTGCAATGCGGGTGAGGAAGAAGATACAGGTTGTTATGAATGGTGGCAAACAGTATCGACTGATGGGGGATTAACTTATCACGATGTAGCCCCACCCGTATTTCTTGGTTATACAGGTAATTGTGAAGAAGACGATGTATCTGTTATTTGGTGGTTTAATGAGGCAAGCACTGGTTCAAACAGTAGTAGCGGTAGTTCAGGTGGCGGCGGTGGAAGTGGAAGTAGTAATCCACCAATCCCTGGGGATGGTCCATTACCTTGCATGAGAGGATGGTTCAGAATACCGTTGCCTGATCCAAATGGGACCTTGATTAATGCTATAAATGATCCTTGTGGTTATAACCTTATAGCTCCTGTAGCAGTTAATTCAGTTATCAATTCACTTGAAGATCCTTGTAAGAAGGGAGCCTACGATAAGATTACCACAGAAAAACTTAAAAAATTGCCTATTTAGGTTATATTCGGAAACATTTGTAGCCAGTAATAGTACTCATAATTTAATAATTGATGAAGTAAGTAATCTTCACGACGCACAAAATCAGGCGGTACCAGCCGCATCGGGATCTGTCATTGGAGATCAAACTACTTGGGCGATTCATTTAAATAGAAACAATTTTCCTCATGCTTTAACGCAAGAACTGTGGGCTTCAATAATATTACATGAATTAGTACATGGTTTTATACAAAAAAATAATTTAGATTTTAGTTTAAATTCCAGTTTTTCAAATGTACATAAAGTGATGCTAAATAATTGGATTTTGGAAGTAAGAGATGCCTTAGTTGAAGCCTTTCTAATGACTCCAGAAGATGCTCTATCCCTTTCTTTAGACGGATTTGACGATATTTTGCGACCAGAAGTACCAACTCAATTCACGATAGATATGCAAGCATGGGTTGAGGCAACTTACTCGGTAGATTTAAATGAAATTACACATACTGCTGACCAATACTGTGATGGTACAAAAGGTTTAAAGTGTTTGTGAAAAATCTTAATTTATGGTTAGTATAAAATTTCTTTTTAGCATCAGGATGGCCAATTTAGCTGTCCTGATTTCTTTTCTTCTATTGTCATTTGCAGGCCTGAAAGCTCAAACAAATACCGATAGTGCAAATCGTGAATCATACTTATTAAAGGTTACCGAAAATCTGTATAAAATTTTAAATGCGCAGGATCTGGGAGAAGAGAATTTAAGTGAAATTTATTTTTTCCAAACAAGCATTTCAAGTGATTCTGTTTATTACATAAATGCGAATTCAGGTACACCTGAATACTTAAAGAATGCATTTGATGGTGCCTGTAAATTTGCTTTAAAAAGCATCAGTGGAAAGAGTTTTTCACAAGTTACTCTTACTATTCCCGTTATTATCTTTTACAAACCTAAGATTAATGAAGCATTAAATGAGTGCTTTAATCTGATTCAATTAGATTACTTATTTTCTGCAAAAAATAATACCAGCGAAGGAAACCATTTTTCTAAGCCAATTATATATATTAAACCCTATAATAAATCCTGGAGAAGATTTGATAAGTATTATTCAAGTGGTGAGTAGAGCTCTCTTTTTCCCGGCAACGTTTTCCTGTAATGCGTTGTGTAATTAGCTGCCTGCAACCTCTACGGACTTTCCGTAATAGCATGTGCGGATATCCGGACGTCTTTTTGAAGAGAAATTGCTGGCCGGAAGTGTTTTTTCTCTCTCAGATTGCACTGATTTACCCAGATAAAAATCTGTGACGATTTGTGTTATTCTGTGTGCCAATAATTTTTGCGGGAAAGTAAAAAAAAATGCTTTAAAGAACGATAGCAGCTAATATCTACGCCCGATTGCAGCGTAAAGCCCGGATCCCGCATCTGCGGGAGAGGACTTGCAGCGAAAAGCGGGACGAATGACCAAAAGACGGATGAAGCCTGACGTACCAATTAGAATAATCGTTGCATTGCAACAATTAAATCCTGAGTTTGCAAACTCAGGATAGCTTATGGGGGAGGGTGGTATTTGTGTTAAAAACCACGTCCATGGCCGTGTTGCCGGATGTTACGCTTTATTATTTTACCAAAATCAGTTCGCCGGTTGATGGCCATCATTTTACATTCCATTATTTTGAAAGAACTTGCACTAAAGTTCAGCAAAACAAAGATTTAACGATGGTTATTTAGAGAATTACCGATAAATCAGGATGGTTTTTAGCAGAAAAACCTGTACCCTAAAGGCTTATGAACATTGGCGATTGAAGTCCTGTTTTTTCACACCATGCATCCTGAATTTTGAATGAACTGAACGTTAAATTTGGTATATTTATAAAGGATAATGATTTTGAAATTAAAACAGAGATACATCGATCAATAATTTACAATCACCATTTAATTTATTGCAATGAGAAAGGTATTATTACTCTCTTCCGGACAAGCCCTCTCCAGAAATTCGCTTGATTTTGCGTTTTACCTGGGTAAAGGAAAAGGATTACATCTGAATGGATTATTCTTTTCCGAAACAAACAACCGTGCAGATGCTGATTGGGATTCAGATACCGTTGTTGCTTCCCAAACAGCAACTTCCACTGCACCGGCAATAGCAGAATTTGAATCGGCTGTAAAACTGAAAGGGTTTCATTATAATATAAATGTTTTAGAAAAGGATGTGCTTAAAGAGATACATGAACAATCGAAATTTGCCGATTTGATGATTTGCGATGCAGGTCTTTCTCCTGTTAATTCAGGGCTTGGTCTTTCGCCCTTTGTACGCCAGGTATTGGCAGGTTCTAAATGCCCGGTGGTTGTTGCGCCTGTGAAGTTTGATGACATGGAAGAAATTATTTTTACCTATGACGGATCAGATATGAGCATGTATGCCATCAAACAGTTTACATATCTTTTCCCTGATTTTGGCGAAACCCCGGTATCTGTTTTGCGGGTTATACCCTCAGGATCGGAATACAATGAGAAAAAAGATAAGTTAGTTGACTTTTTGAAATACCATTATAATTCGATCAGCTTCACTACCCTTGAAGGCGAAGATGCGGAAATTGCCCTGTTTCGCCAGTTTATAGGCAAGAAGAATATCATGCTGGTGATGGGCGCCTATGGAAGAAAGATGATCTTAAACGAACGCAGTACTGCCGATATTCTTTTGCGGAATATTGATACGCCAATGTTTATTGCCCATTTTTAATTTTACTCAACGCCCATAGTGTGGCGCGCTTTACTAACCCAATATCATACATTGAGCATTGCCGGGATACAACAGGTATCCCGGTTTTTTATGATTGTAATGTGGGCTAGTGGAAGCCGGTAAATATTTCGATTTATCAGGCGATTATAAAATCACTGAAATATTTGTTTATAAACGGGAATATATACCGGTTAGAAGAATTTTGGTTAAAGCAAACAATTTGCTGTTTGTATCGTTTTACATATCAAATTTACAGATTATGGAAAAGGTAAAAATTATGCATACCGATCTTGAAATTGCCAAATTGAATTTTGGCGGTAATGTTTTTGGGTGGACGCTGGATGAGAAGCAATCCTTTGAAATACTTGATGCTTTTTTTGATGCCGGTTTTAATTTTATAGATACTGCAAACACTTATGCCTGGTGGTTAAACGGGGTAGGAGGCCAGTCGGAAACCATTATTGGCAACTGGATGAAAAAAAGAAAGAACAGGGATAAGATGATTATTGCTACCAAAACCGGATCGCAAACCAAAGAACATCCGGTTGACAGCAGCGCCCCGCATATTTTGAAATCGGCTGAGGAGTCTCTTAAACGGTTGCAAACCGATTACATTGATCTGTATTATACCCATTTTGATGACGGCGTATCTTCTGTGGCGGAAACCATGCAGGCCTATAACAACCTTGTGGAAAAAGGATTCATCCGTTATCCGGCTGCATCAAATATTTCGGTTGAAAGGCTGAGAGAATCTATGGAAGCATCTCAAAAAAACGGCTTTGTGAAATATGTGGCATTGCAACCTCATTACAACCTGATTGAAAGGAGTGGTTACGAAAATAATTATAAACCACTGGTGGAGGAATTCGGGTTTTCGGTGTTCCCTTATTATTCGCTTGCGGCAGGATTTTTAACCGGGAAATACCGTTCCCTTTCCGACCTTGAAAAAAGTGTGCGGGGAAAGGGTGTAAAAAAATACCTGAATGATAAGGGCTTTGCTGTTTTAAAGGCATTAGATGAGGTTTCCCAAAAACATGGAACCAATCCGGCAACAGTGGCTATAGGCTGGTTGCTGCATCAGCCGGATGTTACAGCGCCAATTGTAAGCGCTACATCAACCAGGCAGTTGAATGCGACTATTGATGCGGTACATTTAAAATTAGATGATGAAGACCTCGGGATATTGAATAGTGCCTCTGCCTGAAATACTTGTTATTTCGGTTAACCATGCTGTTAGGATTTATTTAACCACATATACCGGCTCAAATTCTGAATTCCAGATTTTGGTTTTGTATTTTTGCTTCGATGTTGAAATAAACGTTTTGTGCAGGCAAATAAGATTGGTGTTTTGGGGAGTTGATGCCTGTACCGGGTTTTGGGGCTTTTAAATTTAAAAGAAATATGGAGGCAAAAATAAAATCGATACGCCCCTTTATTGGTGCAAAAGATTTTGAAGTATCGAAGAGGTTTTATAAATCGTTAGGATTTATGGAAACCGAACTGAGCCATGTTATGTCGGTTTTCAGTATGCAGGGTTTTAGTTTTTATTTACAGGACAGTCATGTTCCGGACTGGATTGAAAATACCATGGTTTTTATGGAGGTGGAAGATGTGGAAAAATTCTGGCAGGAATTGCTGTTGTTAAAGTTGGAAGAAAAATTCCCTTTTGTGCGCCTTACTTCCATTCGCCATTACGAATGGGGAAGTGAATGTTACCTGCACGACCCTTCGGGGATTCTCTGGCATTTTGGAAAGTTTAATTAGGGATTTCAACATAACATTACCCTGGGCCTCGATTTTCGTTTTCAACTGTAATTGGCATCTCATTAATGAAGTTTGGGGAAAAATACGCAACGTAACTTTTGAACATGTTGTTGGGAAAAGGGGGAGATAATTTAGTGGCTTTAATCTGAGCAATAATAGTTGAAAACAAACGTTATCGCTGGTTGTATAAGTAATGGAGCCATCTTATTTTTGAAAAAATAATGTGTTGTAAAGCTTGGCATAAGTAGGTAAATTGCAACTCAGACCCAGTATATGTTTACACGGAGAATCATTTCCGCCGGCATTGTATTATTGCTTGTGCTTTCTGCCTGTAGAAAGGAGGAGGTATTTCGTGAGCAACAGCCCGTTGATAATTCGGTTGCTGATACCGATACCGTTGCAAACCCAGGCCCCTGTTTTCCACCTGCCGATAACGACAACATGCTTTTGGGAAACCCCACCAATGCTGAAAGGTTTGTTCAGTTTCCGGATAATTACCTGCTCGATCATCAATATTACATAGAAGGATATTCAAACCAGCGGGGAATACCTTTATGGGTAAGCTGGCATTTAGAATCGGGTGATTGGGGATCTGCACCCCGGCAAAACGATTTCAGGCCGGATGATAACCTGGCGCCCAATATTTTTTACCTTATTCAATCCTGGGCTTTTTCCGGAAGTAATTTCGATCGGGGGCACAATTGTCCTTCAGGCGATCGTACTTCATCGGTAGAGGCAAATTCTTCTACTTTTTACATGACGAATATGATACCGCAGGCGCCTGCCTTAAATCAGGGCCCCTGGGCTACGCTTGAAAATTATATTCGCAACAACCTGGTTGGAACAAATTATGAAGCGTTTATTGTGATGGGTGCTTATGGCGAGGGAGGTATTCCTAAAAACTCACCTGATAACACTATAGTTTACACCCTTGATAATGGCCACGTTACCATTCCGGAGAAAGTGTTCAAAATTGCTGTAATTATTCCTAAAGCAAATTATGATTTCAGCAGGATAGATACATCTGCACGTGTGCTTGCAGTTGACATGCCAAACGATAATCAGCTTTATGGTTCCACTTCTTCTTCATCTTACACATGGAGAGATTTCCGTACCACCATTTCTGAAATTGAACAGGATGCTGCCTCGAGGGGCATTCAATACGACCTGCTTAGAAACATAAATGATACGGCGCTAAAGCAATACTTAAAGCAGAAGCCATCGGTTAATTAGGGCTTTTTCCCGGTCTTTATTGAAATTCCACTCCCGGATGATATCGTTTCACTCTGTGTAGGGTATTGATATCGGTATGGTGCATTTCTGTATCTCCCAAAGCTTTTAGCCTGAGAACGATATCCGATGAATGGGTTATGGTTCCATCATCGTTAAATTTTATGGTGCTTTCAAAACTTTTGAGTTCAGCTTTTTCGAGGAGGTGCTTATTTTGAAGAATGCCATAGCAGGGATCGCCGGCAGTTGCTTTAAAGTGTATTTCTTTATCGCGCTCTTTGGCTGTTGCGCCTGCCTGTATGCAAATTCCACGGCCAAACACTACCGAACGGATAACCTGCTGGTTCTTTTTATCCCATAAAAGATACCCCACTTCATCGTGAAACGGATCCATTGCCTCTTCCCCATGTCGCCATGCTTTTGACTGATAGGTTAATCCTTCCATAGTTTGTTGTCCGTTTTCCTGAATGGGAATCGGTTTGAACCATGCTTTTTCGAAATATGAGGTTTGAGAGGTTTCATCATCTTTGTTATGGTACGATAAATCTATTCCCACATTACCTTCCCATTCTCCTACAAGCGGTGTTAGCGGGCCTAATTTCTGCGGCCCCAAAATTTCATTCTTTGCCATGTTATGCTGTTTTGATTCTAAAATATTTGGCATATTAAACTGCAGGTTTTCTAAAAAGAACCAGCATGAAATAGTAAAACAAACGATTATGCAAAATGTTTATCCTAAGGAAAAGAAAAAAGATTTTTGTTTACGGATTAATTTATGGGATTGAAGTGCATTTGTAATGTATGTGCGGAGTTGTTTAAAGAAGTGTTGGAAAATGTTTTTCTGCAGGAATGCTGTTTTGTAAGTATTGTGAACCTAATGGGATTAGGATGGCAGGCAAAATAAGTAACTTGTTGAGGCCGTAATTTTATTGCTTCAGGGAAACTTCCCTGGCCTAAAATGATGGCTGCCGGAGGGGCTTGTGGGGAAATGGTTTTAAAAGAGGAAAATATTTTCGTTGATTTAAAGACTATTTGTGAGCAATTTTTTTTCTCGCTGATGGGTTTTACGCAGAAGGAAATGGCCTGTACAATCTGTAAACTTTATTAATGAATGAATTGTTGATTAAAATTACCGGTATATTTACATTTAACCTTGCATGAGCGCTTCAACATCCATATCATCCATTTTTATAAGAATATTCCGCTTTCTTTTTGTGCGGAAGAAGAAGTGCTGCCAGTGATCAGGCAGGTAAATGCCGGAGGCTGTTAGTTTTCCTGTAAGCTTTAATGAGTTCCGAGGAATTGCGGAGTATTTCTTCGAGAGCGCCTTCCTGACTATCGGCTTGTATTATTGCTTTTTTAATGGCCTGCTCTTCATCAATGTCATCTAACGAAGTTATTGCTTCAGCAAGTCCTAAAATATTCAGGCCCTGATCTTTCAGTTTCCCGATAGCGGCAATCATCCAGCTTAATGCAAAAAAATCAGGTTTCGATAAATATAAAATCTCTTTCCTGCCCTCCGGCAAAGGCATTGTGTTGTATGGAGATTGAATGATTTCCTGAGTAAAATAGTTTTGCAATTCCGGCTTATCTTCAATACTGCCGCTCAATTGAATGGCGCCATTTAATGCCCTGGGGTAAATGCTCAGCCAGCGAATCTTCCGCCTGAACTCATGTACTTCCTCTTCCATTTTCGTAAATACTCCGTTTCGCGAATCTATAAAATCATTGATCTCCGATATCTCTTCACGGTAGTATTTTCGGAATCCGTTTATATCTTCCCGCTCATCATTCCATTTTACTTTTTTCAATTTCTCCTGGCAACGCATGATCCGGTTTTCCTTATGGCCTGTCCATTTTCGGTTTGATAATAAGCTGTTTAATTCAGATACTTTGTCATCCGATCTGTTGCGCAAATAAGTGCTGTATTTTTTATCAACCGATGGAATTTTTCCCAGGTCGTTTGCCAGGTTGTCGTAATAATCTATTGATCCAATGGCGTCTTCCAAAAGTTTAAAATCTTCTTTAATTTTCTTTATTCCTTTTTCCTCATCTTCTACCTGTTTATAAAGCCTGGCCAGCCCTTCCAGCATAAATGCAGGAGTACGTGCATCATTTTTATAGAGCCACCATCCCGGATTATCCTGCTTCTCCGCTTCGCGGAGAAGTAAATCGAGTTTGCTCAGGAAAAAATTGAACGTGCTGATTCCTTTCATGCTAATCTTTTTCAAAATAGGCGATAGATCCGCCTACCCAGTCTTTATCTTTATTATACCGGGTTCCAATCATTTTCCCTTTGCTTAGTCTTACCAGGTTATGAACGGGTACCGGCCTGCTCCATCCATCTTTCCAAAAGTAAAACAAACGGATTTCCGCCTTTGCCGGTTCATCCGGGGTTTGTATTACATCGGCATATTGCACTTTCTTTTGGAGAATCCAGTTTTCGGGATCTTTTACCTGATCAATATCCTGTTGGGTTACATCAATAACTACGCCCATACCCGCAAAAGAGAAGAGGGGTTTCAATACATATTTGGTGAGATCAACCGGTTTGCTGATTTCGGAAAGGAAAAATGTTTCCGGGATATAGGGATGATCAATAAAGGGGAGCGTAAATTTACTGATGCGGTAAAACCAGTTGGGGTGTGGGCACCACTGTACATCATATTCCTTTTTCAGGTCGATGATTTCACCAATATTGCCCTGTTTTTCAAGGTCGTCAAAAATCACCCGGTTATAAATTCGTTTAACGGGATGCTTCTTCCCGTTTTCTTCGTAATACAACTGTGCGCCATCGGCCTTAAGCCGGGTAAGGCAAATGGTTTTTATGCCCGTTAATTTTTCAGTGCAAAAAAAATCGATCCTGGTTTTTTGTTGTTCGGGAAAAATTTCGAGAAGAATTACTTCCGAAGGATCCTGACCGGCGAGAATAATATCTTTAAGGTCGTTTATATATTTTTCGCGGTTGTATCCGCCCAGGTAAGAACTGTAATGATCGGGAACATTAGCATATTTTGAAGTGATGTCTGATAGGTATGCCTGGTATGCGAACAGGGTTGGGAAGCCCTGCATTTCTATCAGTTGCGGTACCGGCTCCCCGGCTTCATTTTTACAAACTCCATAATCAAATACCACAAATTGCGGATGATCTCCTTCGCCCGGAATTTTAAACTTTTCGGGTATGCTGCGTGCTGTAATGGTTTTAAAAAACGGGGAAGTAATTACGTTGATGATCTCCTCGGTGGCATCCAGCATTTTATGCTTAAAATCCTTATCTACAAAAATGGGTGTTTCTGCATTTCTAAAATCCAATGCACCGGGGTGCAGGTTATCTAATTCCTGTAGATATGCTTCGTATTTTTTTGTGGTGAAACTGTTATTGAATTTCTCTCTGAGTAGTTTATCCATTCCTCCTTTTTTCTAAAAGTAGCAAAAAACAGGAAACGAAATCCTGATTTACGCCGAAACGGTTTGGGGTTCTAATTTTGAAACGGCCAGGTTGAGGAAATTGGGGAGGATGTGCGCATAGGTAAACATGATCTTTTCGGGATCGTTGAGTTGTTCAATCATCGATTCCCATTTGGCTTCGCTGTGGTTTTCTATCACATTGGCTTTTTTCTCCGGGGTTTGCAGGTACAGCAGCATACCCACGGCATCGGCCTCCGGGTGAAACTGGGTGCCAATCATATTATCATTAAACCGGATCGCCATAATTGCCCTTTCCAAAGGAACATGAGGCCGCGCTTTTTCGATGGCAAGAATGGTAGCTCCCATTTCTCTTAACCGTTCATGATTGGGCTGAATGATCTGGTAATCCCGGCTGTCAACCACATAAAACGGGTTATTCATTCCTTCAAAAATGGGTTCTTTTTCTGCAGCGTTCGTCCAGTGTATCGGGAAAACGCCAAAGGAAGTGCTTTTGCGTTTATTCACTACTGCAAGTTGGTAATGCCGGCAGATAAGCTGAAAGGAATGGCAAATAAAAAACACCCTTTTTTTTACAGGATTGGCCGGGTTCTCATTAAAATTCACCACCTGATGAAGCCATGAAAAATAAGCCGTTTCCCATTTGGAGCCTGCGGTATCAAGCGGGCTTCCGGGGCCTCCGCTGGAGATGTACACATCATAATCAAGGCCGGGAACCTCGTTTTTTAACCTTACGTCGAATTCATCGGTGATCACATCTATATGATTTATATCACCATACTGGTTAAGAATCTCTCTAATACATCTCATGCCCTGGTTAGCAACACCTTCATAGAGATCCAGAACCGCTACACGCAATTTCATGGGCTAAAAATAATGTTTTTTATTTTTTTGGAGTCTATATCAACAGTTTCCAGCCAAAATCGTTCATATATGCCTGTATGCAATATTGAGTTATGTAACATAATTGGCATATTGGGTGCTTCATTGTTCGGTACGCTTACTTGTTTAGTACCTTTGCCGCTGTTTTATATGAGAACCAAAAATTTTAAACAGGATAAAGTAAACATCATTACGCTGGGTTGCAGTAAGAATATGGTGGATAGTGAAGTGCTAAGCGGGCAATTGCTGGCAAATGATATTGATGCTGTTCACGAAAACAAAAAGAACGACCACAATATTGTTATCATCAATACCTGTGGGTTTATTGATAAGGCCAAAGAAGAGAGCATCAACACCATCCTCAGCCAGGTTGAACTTAAGAAGAAAGGCAGGCTCGATAAAGTATATGTAACCGGATGCCTTAGCGAGCGCTACAAACAAAACCTGGAAACGGAAATTCCTGAAGTGGATGCATATTTTGGCACCATGGAGCTTCCACTGATTCTTAAAAAATTTGAAGCCGATTATAAAGGGGAATTGCTGGGAGAGCGGCTGCTTGCCACGCCGCAGCATTATGCGTATGTAAAAATTAGTGAAGGGTGCAACCGCACCTGTGCATTTTGCGCCATTCCACTGATGCGTGGAAATCATGTGAGCCGAACCATAGAGTCTGTTGTGCAGGAAGTGGAGGGGCTGGTAAAAAGAGGCGTGAAAGAAGTGATGCTGATTGCACAGGAGCTTACCTACTATGGTCTTGATATATATAAGGAACGCGCCCTTCCCGGGTTGCTGGATGCCCTTGCAGGGATAAAAGGTTTGGAATGGATCAGGCTGCATTACGCCTATCCGTCAAAATTTCCAATGGAGATTATTGATGCGATGAAACGCCATACTAATATTTGCAACTATCTCGATCTCCCACTGCAACATGCTTCAAATAATATGCTTAAAGCCATGCGCAGGCAAATTACCAGAGAAGAAATGGAAGAACTTATTTTTAAGATTCGGGAGAAAATTCCGGGTATATGTTTGCGCACCACCCTTATTGCCGGATTCCCCGGCGAAACCCGCGAAGATGTGGAAGAACTGAAAACCTTCTTGGCAAAGATGAAATTTGACCGGGTAGGGATTTTTACTTACAGTCATGAAGAGCAAACGACAGCATACAGCCTGCCCGATGATGTTCCTGCTGATGAAAAAGAATCCAGGGCGCAGGAAATAATGGAGTTTCAGCAGGACATCAGTTATCAGAAAAATTTAGAAAAAGTAGGACAAACCCTGAAAGTGCTCATCGACCGTAAAGAGGCCGGGCGTTATATCGGCCGCACCGAATTTGATAGTGTGGAAGTGGATAATGAAGTGATCGTTCATTCTTCTCAAAAACTTTTCCCCGGCCAATTTGTAATGGTTAACATCACAAAAGCATACGATTATGATTTGGAAGGGGTGCCTGCATAAAATAATCAGTTGTTTTTTATAACTTCGGAATTCATGCCTTTTCAAACTCATCATCTCTCTTATCCCGATACCCATTCTTTTTCTCAGCTCGTTTATCATTACCTGGATCATGCTGAAGCACTAAAACCTTTTTACAGGTTTCAGCCCGGCAATGCAGGCGTAAAAGAGGCGATGGAGCAGAGAAAATTTTCTTCCGAAAACCGGGCGGCTTTAATTGCAGAGTTAAACAGGCATTACAATAATCTCCGCGAAGTGCACCCTGCCGTTAAGAAAAATCTTGAACTGCTTGCTAAAAATAACTGCTTTACGGTTTGTACTGCCCACCAGCCCAACATTTTTACCGGCCATCTTTATTTTGTGTACAAAATTTTGCACGCCATAAAGCTGGCTGTCGAATTGAAAGGGAAGTTTCCGGATAAGGAGTTTGTTCCTGTATATTTTATGGGCTCGGAAGATGCCGACCTTGATGAACTGGGTGAAGTGCATATTGAAGGGGAGAAACGGAAATGGCAAACGGACCAGGCCGGAGCCGTTGGGAGAATGAAAGTGGATAAGACGCTGCTGGCAATGATTGAACAAATTGCAGGTAGTATTGAAGTGCATCCGCATGGTAAGGAAGTAACATCGTTGCTGCGCCGGAATTATGTTTTGGGGGTAAGCGTAGAGCAGGCAACTTTTACGCTTGTTAATGAATTGTTTGGCAAATATGGGCTGATCATTCTTTTACCGGATACTGCCGGGATAAAACAACTGTTCCTCCCCGTTATGGAAAGGGAGTTGAAAGAGCAATTTTCTGCTAAAGCGGTTGAAGAAACCCTGCGCAATTATCCTGAACCGTTCCGTTTGGAATCGTTTGGGCGCGAAATTAATTTGTTTTACCTCGATGAAAATGGAAGAAACCGGATCGAAAAGCATGGGGATGATTTTTGGGTAGTGAATACCGGTAAACAATTTCGTTTATCTGAAATACTTGAAGATATACGCCTGCATCCGGAGCGGTTCAGCCCAAATGTAATTTTGCGGCCGGTATTGCAGGAAGCCATATTGCCCAATGTTGCTTTTATTGGAGGTGGGGGAGAACTGGCTTACTGGCTGCGGCTGAAAAATGTATTTGAAGATGCAGGCATTGATTTTCCTGTATTGATTTTGCGGAATTCCTACCTGCTCATCAATAAAAAGTATGGCGCTTTATACCATAAATTGGGTTTAAACATACCAACTTTATTTAAAGAAGAGAAATTGATAGCTGATGACTGGGTTAAGAGAAATGCTGATGTGCGTTTGACCTTTGAAAAGGAGAAGGATGAACTGTTTCAGCTTTATTCCCAATTGCAGCAACAGGCCGGGCTGGTGGATGTAACGCTTGCAGGGTACGGTGAAACCATTAAGATTCTGGCGTTAAAAAAAATCGCTTCGCTGGAAAAGAAAATGTTGAGGGCAGAAAAGCGGAAGCACGATGCTGCGCTTCGCCAGATCCATACATTAAAAACCGGATTGTTTCCGGGGGGGCTTCAGGAAAGAGTGGAAAACATCATGCCCTGGCTGGCCGTTTATGGATTCGATTTACTGCAGGATATATTTACTGCCGGGCCTTCAATAGAACCTGCGTTTACCATTTTGGAAGAGCAGTAATTTGTTGTATGGTTGTGTTGCAAGATGCCGATAAAAAAGTTGCATTGTACAGATGAAAAGAAAATGAAAAACATCACGAGCCTGAGCTTTTTTGCATCTTAAAATAGATGAAAATGGATAAAAGCGCTTCGTGAGATAGCGCTTCCACTTCGTTTTGAGCAAACCCCGGAGAATTAATTTCCTTACCGTCTTCGGCTGCAAGCTTAATATAATATTCGTTTGTTTTATTTGAACCGGTATTCACTTCTTTAAGGGGTAAAATTATTTTATTGCTTAATATATCAATATCGGGCAGATTATTTTTCTCTACCGATACAGATTGAGTAACAGTCCATTTGCTATAATATACCTGGTTCTCATCATTTAAAATATTATTGTTGTACAATGTTTGAAGTAAATAATCTTTAAACGGAAACATGTTTCCTACAAAAGACTTTTCCAACGTATCCTGATAAAACAAGGAGGCAGAAATCAACCAAATACGATAATCGTACTGTATATTGATTGAAGTGATCCCTTCACACATAGTCAAATTTAGTTTAGGGAATTTTTTTGCCCTTCGCATTAACTTTCCCTGTTTCAGTTTATAATACTTTTTATTCGGATAATTGGCAGCTGTTTTTTTGCCGCTTCCATCAAATGTTGTTTTTTCCCAAAGAACTTCGTTTCCAAATTTGTCGGGATAGTATTTATAATTTATTTGCTGCCTGATGCTCGAATCTTCGTTATAGAAAATTTCATAACGGTCTTTACCCAAATAAGAGTTTTTTTTATAGGTTAATTTTCCTTTTATTATTTTCAACGAGTAAAGAGAATCCTTACGTATTGTTTGAATAACAGAATCTGGATAAACAATATAGTGATAACTGTGGTATTTCTGTTGCCCTAAAGATAAAATTGAATCAAGTGAATAATATCCGTTGTGATGTATAATTTTTGTAGTGCCCCGGTATTGGCTGTTGTATTTTTTTATTATTATTGAATCGGTTATTTCAAGAAAATAATTTTGGCTACTATCCTGTTCGTTTATTATGTACGCATTCAGCCTTTTAGATTTAGACAGGGTATCTCCGCTGGCTTTACTGATACAATAAATCTCATTTTGAATATGATCCCATTTGTTTATGTACGGAAATGATGTTACCCTAAGTGTATCAACAGGGAAATGATTTGTATGAGCGCTCATTGTTTTAATATGGTTCCCTTCATCGTAATAAGACAGCAGCACAAGTTGCCCGTTTCGGCTTATTTTACATGCCCTGTCTTTGTTATCATATTCTATTGTATATAATGTATCTAAGCTGCCGTTCAGAAAAACCGTTTGATTATTGTACTTATCATATACCGCCTTCCTCAGCAAAATGTTGTTTTTATAGCTTTCGGCTGTAGAGATATGGTATTTTCTATATACCAACGGGTTTCCTTTAAGTATTTCTCCCCAATTGAGAGACTGCCCCACCAATACCTGCAAAGGAAATAGAAAAATACCTGATAAGAAAAACCGCATGATGTAATCCTTTTTATTCTTAGCAACGCTTTATCTGATGACTTTAGCGCCCGTTTCATCTGTAAAAATTGGTGTATTCTGTGAGAGAAAAATTATCGCTCACAGATACCCGAACCATCACTGATTATTTTCTCTCTGCATTTTCACGTTCTGAAAACTTTGTGCGGTAGTGCCTGTGAGAAAAAATAACCTCCAAAACCACGGCAGAAACTAATTTACAAACCACCACTTAATACCCACCCTTAACATAAATCCCTGGGTTGGATAATGTGGCGCTGCAAAATTATTGTTGATGAAACTGAACCCGTTTTCAAAACTCACGGTATTCAGGTTCTCACCCCTCAGGTATAAGGTAAACGCCCTTATACGGAAATGCACAAAAGCAGAAATATCCGGAAGGTTATTAATGGTTATTTGGCTCTGCGGGAAAAACTGTGCAGTGATGGGCGAAAAATTGTTTGCTTTAAAGGGGGTGAAATACCGCAACTCTATACCGGTGCTGATGTTTAAATTTTTATAGAACCGGCCTTCAAACACCAGCCTGTTGCGGGTGTAGAGCAGTGGCACTTTTATGGGCGCGGCACCATCAGTTTGCTGAAAAGCAACAAATGCATACCAGTTCCATCTTTTGGAAATCCTGATCTTTTTTTCGGCGGTAATCTGTATGAGGTTGATGGGTTTGTTGTACTGATCTTTATGTATAAAATCGGTGAAATAGGTATAATTATTAAGGAGGTGGTTGGTGAAACTAAGCGTTGCAAATTTGTTTTCGGATACCGCCCCAAATGAAATGATGTTTTCATTTTTTAAAGAAAGGGTATCGCTGAGGTTAAAACCGGAAGCCCCGTTAAACACATAAGAAGGAGTACGGTTTGTATTTCTGAAAAAGATGCTCACATTCCCCAAGCCCTTATTCAGAAACCGGTTTATTTTACCATAAACCATATAGTTGCCAGTATAAGGGCCGCCAGTATAAAACTCACCCTTTAATAAAACATCCCAAAGCCTGTTCCGTGTGCGGTTACGGTATTCGCCATGCAGAATCAGATTGTTGAAATGCTTTTTTACGTTGCTGATGGAATTTGTACCTGATACCTGTTCGGCGGTTACCCCTGCCCGTATAAACTGTGTGGGGTTTTTGGTTTCGGGAAATGAATACAACGACAGATCATTGCTTAGCACCGTCCAGCTTTCCTGCCTGAAATAACTTTGAGCAACGGTATCAAAATGGATGTTGAACCAATCCTGGTAAATGGCAGAATCGGCTAAATTATCGGAATATTGGTATGTAAAGTTGCTAAATTTAAAGGTATGCTGTATGCGCAGTTTTGAATAAAACAGGTACTCGGTGGTACTGTCGTTAATGATGATGGAATCCTTTTTTCCGAGGTCGTAACTGTTTCTGAAAAGCAGGCTGAAATCCTTATAAATATTGCCGGTATTCACTTTTGTAGAAAAAGGATTTGTATAATAATTGCTCCTGTTGCTGAGGTTTACGGGTACCGAAAACCGGTCTTTGTGATCAACATCCCGAAGCAGCGTGTCGTTTACAATGCCGCCGTTTTGCGCTGCCCTTATGCTGTTTCCAACCAGGATGAGGTTACTCTGAAATCTTTTTCTCTTTCCCTGGTAACTTCCGGTAAGCCGGTAGCTGTTGTGGTTATTGTTTTGAGAAATAAAAAAGCCAGGGGCTGAAATCAACCGGTAATCGAAACTGAAATTAATGTTGGGTTTTGGGTTTTGGGTATGAATGGCATTAATCATTTGTTCCTTGCCCGATGCAAGCTGGTAATTAAGCTGGGTGAAGGGGCGTGTGGTTCGGTACAATTTGGTATTCTCTATTGTGGAGCGGTAAATATCAAATGCGTGGAAACCGGGATCCCATCCCGGTTTTTCATTGGGCTGGTAAATGATGGAATAAGCTGCTGCACCGTTGTTTCCAAGATAAAGATAATTTGAGGGTACGGAATAATAGGAATCAAAATCGTTTGTTGATGAATCGATATACCTGCGGTTGGTTGAATCGAAATAAGTATAATAAATGCTGATCGAATCTTTTCTGTCGTCGCGCCGTTTAAAACCGCTTGCAGAGTCTTTAGTGTTGAAATCAGACTGCCCGATTGTTTTTAGCTTCCCCGGCAATTCGGTGGTAATGCTCCTTTTTTTCTGCGCATGGCTTATAAGCGGCAGCAGGCCCGTAAACAGCATTACCAATAAACATTTAGCAGGAATACTTTGCATCATTAAGCGGGCAAATTTACAATGAAGGGAGCAAAACCAGGCCTCTGCACTCCCAATCATTCAAAACCGAAACTTTCTCTTCAATCAGGCAAATGGCTTTTTATTTATCTTCGCAAAAATTTTTTCCAAATGAATTTACATGAATACCAGGCCAAGCAACTGTTAAAAAAATTCAATGTACCCGTACAGGAAGGGATTCCTGCCAGTACACCGGCCGAAGTGGAAGAAGCCTACCGCCAGATTCATACCCAGTTTGGAGGAAAATTTACCGTTGTAAAAGCCCAGATTCATGCAGGTGGCCGTGGAAAGGGAACCATTGTGGGTAAAGATCAGCGTGGTGTGGCTGTTGGCAAAGGTGCTGAAGATGTAATGCGCATTGCCACAAATATCCTCGGCGGCACCCTGGTTACCATTCAAACCGGGCCGGCAGGTAAAGTGGTGAATAAGGTGCTGATCGCACAGGATGTATATTATGATGGCCCCAACCCGGTAAAGGAATTTTATCTTTCCATCTTACTCGATCGTAGCAAAGGGCAGAATGTAATTATGTATAGCACCGAAGGCGGAATGAGCATTGAAGATGTGGCCCATGACACGCCAGAAAAAATATTTAAAGAATGGGTATTCCCTTCAGCAGGTTTGCAACCTTTCCAGGCAAGGAAAATAGCTTTTAACCTGGGGCTGAGCGGAGAAGCGCTGAAAAATTGCGTAAAATTTGTAACCAGCCTGTATAATGCTTATGTGAGCCTCGATTGCGGTATGATAGAAATTAACCCGATGTTTAAAACCAGCGACGATAAAATTATTGCCGTTGATTGCAAGATGAACATCGATGATAATGCGCTGATGCGCCATACCGATGTTGCAGCGCTCCGCGATATTACTGAGGAAGACCCCACCGAAGTGGAAGCGGCAAAATTTAACCTCAACTTTGTAAAACTTGACGGAAATGTTGGTTGCATGGTGAACGGTGCCGGACTTGCCATGGCTACTATGGATATGATTAAACTTAGCGGTGGCGATCCTGCTAACTTCCTTGATGTAGGCGGTACGGCCAATGCACAAACCGTAGAAGCGGGTTTCCGGATTATTTTGAAAGACCCCAAAGTAAAAGCCATACTCATCAATATTTTCGGTGGCATTGTTCGTTGCGATCGCGTAGCCCAGGGAGTTATTGATGCATACAAATCGATTGGCAACATCAGCATCCCCATCATTGTTCGCCTACAGGGCACCAATGCCGATGTAGCTAAAAAACTGATTGATGAAAGCGGGCTAAAGGTTCAAAGTGCAATTTTATTAAGCGAAGCCGCTGCGCTGGTGAATAAAGCAGTTGCCTAAAATTTCTCCGGTGCGCATATTAAATGTTGATTTTTCCGTTTTCCCTGTTTTAAAAACCGAAAGGCTTTTGTTCAGAAAAATGGAGGATGCAGATGAAACAATTCTCCACCGAATGAGATCGGAACCCCTCATTATCCGATACTTCGATCGCGCTCCCGATGCCAACCCTGAAGCCACCAGGATGAAGATGCATGAAATCAATTCGAGCCAGGAATTAAATAATTCCATTCTCTGGATGCTGGAATTGCGCAACAACCCCGGTGTGGCCATCGGCAATATCGGTTACTGGCGAATGGATAAACCCAATTACAGAACCGAAGTGGGATATTCTCTTTTACCGGAATTTTGGAAAAAGGGAATTATGAAGGAAGCGTTACAAAAAACATCCGATTATATTTTCAACACCTGCGGATTCCACAGCATTGAAGCGAACATCAATCCCGACAATATGGCTTCTGCTGCTTTACTCGAATCCTGCGGATTCAGGAAGGAAGCCTATTTCAGGCAAAACCTGTATTTTAACGGCCGGTTCTGTGATTCAGTAATTTATTCGCTGCTCTCCACTGATTAAAATAGGTCCGGTTGCGTTTCCTGTGTTGCAAAGTCAACAGATCATACAACTTAATAATCATTCTTTGTTTTCCCGGGTTGATTTTTAGCACCGGGCTTTAATTCTTCTTTTCCCGGATTATTTTTCCGGGAGGTATCATGCTTCTTTTCGGGTACGGCATAATCATCCGATCCAAAATCTCCAAAGAAATCACCTGCATCAGCATCGTTATTCATATCCGTTAGGCTGTCGCCACTGTTTGCCAGGTTCAGGAAATTTGCATTGGCATATATCGGGTCGTCTTTAAATTCGGGAGGCTCCTCAAACTTGGTTTGCCTGCCGTAATCAAGTTTTTTATCAGTGTAAACCCGTTTCATAAATTCTCCCCAGTTGGGTGCCGACATTTCCGCACCGCCTCCATTATTCTGATAGATGGGAATAAACGGATCTTCGCAACCCACCCAGGTTCCGGCAAGCAGTTCGGGTGTATAACCAATAAACCATCCATCGGTATTTCCGTTGGTGGTACCGGTTTTACCTGCAATTTCGCAGGGGATATTATAACTGTTCAACCTTCTTGCAGTGCCAATGGCAACAACCCCCTGCATCATCTTTACCATCGTGAAGGCATCGGCTTCGCTAATCACCTGTTTGCTTTGTGCTATTTTAAACGCTTCAATCAGGTTCCCATTTTTGTCTTCAATCCGGGTTAAGTAAACCGGAGGGGTATTATATCCTTTATTAGGGAACATGGTAAAAGATTGCAGCATTTCGAGCATGGGAATTTCTGCGGCGCCAAGTGCAATTGAGGGGTAGGGAGGAAGTTTGGTGATAATTCCACACTGGGTTGCAAACTCGATGGTTCTTTTTACGCCAATTAAAGCCATCAGGTGCCACGCAGCGCCATTCACCGACCACGCCAGGCAGTTGGCCATTGTTCCTCCGCGTGTATTAATGGTTTTGCCGCCTAAGGTTAGCGGCCCGCCTTCAATGTATGTAGCCGGAGTATAACCGGCATCGGTAACCGCAAGTGTGTACAGCAACGGTTTAAAAGTAGAACCCACCTGCCGGCTTGCAGTAACATGATCGTATTTGAACCATTTAAAATCAATTCCTCCAACCCAGGCTTTAATTTCACCGGTTATGGGGTCCATTGCAGCAAAAGAAGTTTGCAGGAGTTGTTTATGATATTTAATGGAATCGTATGGCGTCATCACTGTATCCTTCTCATGATTTTTATCGCCCGACCACGAAAAAATTTTCATCTTAACCGGTACCTTAAACGATTTTATGATGTCGGCTTCATCAACTCCGTCTTCTTTCATCTTTTTCCAGCGCTCGGTAAATTTCATGGCTGCTGTTATCACATTATCGTGGCCTTGCCATATTTTATCTCCCCTCAATTTAAAATAAGCATCCAGTTTTTTCTGTACCACGGGCATGTGTTTTTCTACCGATTCTTCTGCAATTTTCTGCAACCGCGAATCGATGGTGGTATAAATTTTGAGTCCGTCACGGTACAAATTATACGGATCACCGGTTTTGGGATTCTTATGTTCTTTTGCCCATGTTCTTAATTTGCCGGCCAGCACTGCCCTGAAATAAGGCGCTATACCCAGGTTTTCGTCAATAACTTTAAAATTGGTGATGAGGGGCTTTGCCTTAAGTTTTGCGGCCTGCTCTGCATTAAGGTAATGCTGCTTGGTATCCACCATCCGGTCAATTACCGTATTTCGCCTGTAAAGGGAAGCAGAAGGATGGCGAATGGGATCGTAGATAAACCCTTTAAGCATTCCTACAAGCACGGCAGATTCTTCGATGGATAAGTCGATGGGTTCTTTCTGGAAATAGGTGCGGGATGCATTTCTAATTCCATATACATTTCCCCAGGGTGCGCGGTTAAGGTACAACGTTAGTATTTCCTCTTTAGTGAAATTCCTTTCCAGTTTCACCGCCACAACCCATTCCTTTAATTTATCCATTACCCTTCTCAACACATTGCCTCCGCCCTGCCCCAACATCATTTTGGCCAGTTGCTGGGTAATGGCGCTGCCTCCTCCATCGGTGCCTAATTTGATCACTGCACGCGCTACGGCTTTTGCATCTATTCCCGAATGGTCATAAAAATTCTGATCTTCGGTAGCAATCAATGCATGAATGATGTTGGGTGAAATTTCACTGTACTTAACCTCGCTTCTGTTTTCCGAATAATATTTCCCCATCAGCTTACCATCCGAACTGATGATTTCACTGGCAAGGTCGGCTTCGGGATTTTCCAGGTCTTTCATAGAAGGCATTTTTCCAAATAAGCCCCAGCTTGCTCCTGCAAAAATCAGCACCAGCAGCAACAGGCCCGAAAAGAAAACCGTCCATAATATTTTAACCGCTTTCGTCATGATAAGAATTTACAGGAATAAAGATCAGAACCGGCCGGGATATTGTTTATCGAGAAGCGCTTTGTACGCCGGCATGTCTTTATTCTCCCTGAGTTTTTCCAAATTGGATTGAGAAATAACAAAGAATCGATATTTGTTTACGGGCAACCACGATAGTTCAACCGGGGCATCCCTTTTCACCCTTTCAAAAAAATCCATTGCATCGTTAAGGTTTAAAAATGTCTGGAAAGTAATCCACTGAATATCCGGAGTGAATGTTTCCTTATTCAACTCAATATGTTTTGAAGAAAATTTTTCGCGGTTGTATCTGCCCATGGCATTCTTCGCCTCATTCACATAAACCGCATCCACTTTATCTAACTGCATAACCACCAGGTGAGGCACATCAGCCTGCCAAACAAAATTTCCGCTAACCATAGAAGCCGGAAGCTGAATAGAATCCGACATAGCAACCGGGGCCTTCACCAACGGGCTGATCACTTTTGGCGCTGCGATGTTTTCTTTTTCCGTTTTTGGAGTTACGGTACCGGGCTGTTCTGTAATCAGTATTTTATCATCCTCCTCAGCTCTCGTAATATTCAAATTGGTGAGATAAGTTTCAATTTCAGAACGGCGTTTAAGCACAGCGGCCAGTGTAATCGCTTTATCTTTTAATGGCGATTTAGGATACAACTGAACAATTTTATCCAGTGTTGAAATGGCCAGGCTGTCTTCCCTGTTCTTTACATAAGAAATCGCTTCGATGTATAACAACTGCGGCGTCCAGTAATTTTTTCCATAAGTGCTATCCGCTTTTCTTTTTTCATTGGCAGCCTCTTCAAATTTACCTTCAATATACAGGTTATAAATATTGGCATACCGGGCCATGGCTTCGGGGTTATTTCTTTCGGGATGAAGGGAGGCCGGGTTGGTAATGCTTTTGGCAGCAACCGTTCCGGGATGTTTGGTTAATACCAGGTTTTTGTAATAATCCGATTTTGCTTCATTTCCAAGCTGATGATAACAATAATATAATCCCAGGTACACTTCACCGGTAGTATCACCCTGCGGGAAACGAAGCAGGTATTCTTCATAGTTGCTGATGGCTTCGGGGAAATCTTCCAACTGGTTCTGAAAAATCTTTCCAAGTGTAAGAAGGCCATTCGCAATTCTGGCATTGCTGCTGTCCATTTTTTCGGGAGTTAACGGAAGGTTTTCCATATAACCGCTAAAACTGGCTTCTGTTTCTGCACCCTGGTTATCCTGGCTATTCTCCCTGCCAAGCACATCCTTACCTCCGGGGCCAAGCGGATCATCAAGATTCACCTGCTGCGCCAGGTTTTGCTGTGTAGCCATTGCACTTTTCCTTCTCCAGTTATCTACGTTTTCTCTTTTCCCCCATTCTGATTTAAACTCATTGTACCCCTTCGTTTTCATTTGCTGGTTATAGAAATACCAATCTCCTTTTGAGGGTGCGGCAAAGAGATCGATGGGTTGATCTTTATCGCTGTTAAAAGTGATAAGGGTGTTGCCTACAAAATCATCTTCTCCTTTTAACCCCTGGGCCTTCCTTGCCTGTTTAACCAGTTTCTTTACAAACGCTTCCCGATCGGCAGGATCCATGTTGGCAATGCGTTGCAAACTATCTTCCTTTTCAATGATCTTAATTTGCGCAACAATATTGCTGAGCGAATTTTTTCTTGCAGTAATTTTTTCCGCATCAGCTTTTAATGATTCATCATCCAGCAACAAACTGTCGTAATAATTTGCCGCCGCTACAAAATCTTTTTCCAGGTAGGCAAAATCGCCAAGTTGAAGAAATGATTTATTCCGGTATGCCGGGTTATTGGAATTGTATTTTATGCTTTTTGCATAATACATTTTACCTGCTGCGGTATCCGGTTTTTCAAGCGACAACTGCGCGATGGAATAATATATGATATCCCGGTAAGATTCAAAGCGGTCTTTTCGCGCCATCTTTATGAGGTTGGCAATGCTTTTATCCAGTTCACGCTGGTTGCCTTCATCTCTTTCCATTTTGGCGCTGTTCAACCTTGCGTAAATATCCATAACGGGGTTAATGGTGTGTTTGGATGCGTAAGCATAATATTGAGTGGCTTTATCGTACTGCCCCGTTATTTCCGACATCTGCCCGATGAGGAATTCCCAACGGCTGCGATCCTGCTTCGTATCTGCAGTGCTAAGTGCATTCTCGAGGTGATTTGCGGCACTGTCGTAAATCTGTTGTTTAAAAAACCAATATGCTTTTACTTCTTCAAGGTCGTTCTTAAGCCGGGATGGAAGATTGGGATCTGCCGACAGTATATTTAGCAAACCGGCAGCATCACCATATTTTTCCTGTTCAATCAGGGTACGTACCAGCCAGAGAATGGCATCGTTCCTGCTGGGTGGAAGGCCGGTTACTTTCTGCAACACATTTTGCTTTTCGGTATTGGCAATGGAGAGCACCCTTTTTCCTGTTTCATTTGAGCCTACGGTTCTGGGATCATCTTCATTCTTTTTCCGGGGAAATAAATTGTAATTAATGAACTGAAAGGTGAGGGCGGCAGAATCAAATTCTTTCCTGAAAAAATAGGCTTTACCAATCAGGAGGTACATGTTATCAACCCAGTCGCTTCGCAGATCGTGAAGCAAAATCCCTCCGGTGGCTTTATAAATGACGGAGTCCAGTTCTACTTTTTGGGCAGCGGTAGCATCGAGGGTATAAGGGTAAAAATTCAACAACCTGCTGTAATCTTCCTGCTGGGCCATCTTTGCCCTTTCAATTACAGCATTCATTTTATTTACGGCATTAAAATAGTAATTATACCGTGTTGTATTATTTTGCAGGAACCGGCGGAAAGCAGTAAATTTTTTTTCACCCGTTTTTTCGGATGGAAGTTTCTTTTCCTCATATTGTTCGGGTTTTTTATCCTTACCAAGCAGATCAACCGTCCAGGTAGGCTGGGCAATCAGGTGGTTAGCACATAACAAAATGGCCGGAATTAAAACAGCTTTCAACTGCTTGGAATAACGCATGAAGTTGGATTGGTATATGTTGTGGTTAAAGATCGCTTTTTTTCCTGATGCCATTACAAAATTAGCCGGTGGAAATGCAATTTTTTGTGAATAAATTTAGGCCGATATTCGCTCAACAACAATTAGTTAGCGGTAAATTTAATATTTCCGCGTTCCAATTATGCCAAAAACTGATGTTACCAACAGGCTTAAAAGACTTCGGAATCATTACCGGCTCGTGGTAATGAACGAGGATACTTATGAAGAAGTGGTGCAATTTAAGCTTTCCAGGTGGAGTGTATATGTGGTGCTGAGCGCTGTTTTTGTCATCCTGATTGCCCTTACCGCCTCGCTAATCATTTTCACCCCGTTAAAATATTACCTGCCCGGATCGGGATACGGAGATGCACAACAGATTAAGGAATACCGCGAACTAAAAATCCGTACCGATTCGATGGAGAAAACCATCATGCAGCAAACCAAATATTTTACCGACATCCAGAAAGTTTTGCAGGGGGATATAAAACCCAGGGATACCACTCCGCTAAAAATGCCCAGGCTGGAAGATTTTGATGATTAGCTTAATGTAATTAGGATCCCATCATCTTAACTAACCGCATCATCTAATTTATTTATTGTGCCATCCTCACTAATCGCCGGTTTCAAACGGCTTATTACTTATTTTTAACCCATGTTTCCCAATCTTTTTAACTGGAGGGTAGTACTGGCAGTTGTGGCCATAGCCATTGCAAGCGGAACCATATTTTACTCGCAATATATTTCCCGGAAAATTGCTGATGAAGAAAGGAGAAAGGTGAACGTATGGGTAGAGTCGCTCAAAGCCAGGGCTGCAACCACCGAACAGGCAACCCTCACCCTTACCAACCTCATAACTTCCGAGAACAACGACATCCCGATAGTGGAAACAGATGAAAATGACAACCCTTCGGGAGAGAGCCTGAACCTGGATTCGAACCGCATAAAGAAAGACAGCAGTTACCTGCGCCAAAAAGTTCAGGAATTTAAAGCCATGCACGAACCGGTGATTGTTCGTTTTAGCGACAACCCCGTACTGGTAAATAAATATTATTACGGCGATTCCAAATTGCAGAGAGAAGTACGTTATTACCCCATTGTGCAGTTAATTATTGTGGGATTATTCATCCTGATTACCCTGCTGGCCATTTCGGCAAGAAACAAATCTACCCAAAACCAGGTATGGGCAGGCATGGCCAAAGAAGCGGCGCATCAGCTTGGTACACCCATCACTTCGCTGGAAGGATGGATAGAAGTATTAAAAAACGAACCGGTTTCCCAAAAAACAGTTTCCGAATTAGGTAAGGATGTGGAGCGGTTAAAACTGGTTAGCGACAGGTTTGGGAAAATAGGCAGTACCCCACAGCTTGAAGAAGGAAATGTGGTAACCCAGGTTGAAAATATGGCGGGTTATATGCGCAAAAGAGCCACCCAAAAAGTAACCATCGGGGTGAGCAGCAGCAATCGGGATATAAAGGCATTGATAAATCCACCGCTATTTGACTGGGTTATTGAGAACCTGTTAAAAAATGCGCTCGATGCCATGGAAGGAAAGGGAAGAATTGGTATTCATATCCAAAACGAAACTGAGCAGGTGGTGATAGATGTTACGGATACCGGGAAGGGAATCAGTAAAAAGAACCTGGCTTTTGTATTTAAACCCGGTTTCACCACCAAAAAAAGAGGATGGGGGCTCGGCCTTTCGCTCAGCAGGCGAATCATAGTTCAATACCATAAGGGCGAATTGTTTGTAAAATCGAGCGAACCCGGTAAGGGCACAACCTTCAGGATTGTACTGAAAAAATAGTTTGCAGTATTTTATCCATTCGGGCTATTTCGTTAAATTTGCCGCCCAATGCGGCGATGGCGAAATTGGTAGACGCACTACTTTGAGGTGGTAGCGCCCGAAAGGGTGTGGGAGTTCGAATCTCCTTTGCCGCACAATAAAAAAAATGACCTGTAAATTATTGCAGGTCATTTTAGTTTTGTTTAATCACGCACAATTCTGTTTTATGGCAAACCATATTTTATGCCCGCAATGTGGTCATCAATTTGAAGTGGAAAAAGCAATTGAAAAAGATATTGAGCAGCGGCTTCAAAAAGAATACCAGGAAAAACTTCAGCAATCGCTCAGCAAATTGGATAATGATAAGAAAAGGCTGGAAAGCGAACAGCAGCTGTTTGAAGAAAAAAAGAAAAAGGAGAATGAAATATTTTCCCGGAAGCTTCAGCAGGAGAAAGAAAAAATGGAAATTGAATTGCAGGAGCAAATCCGGAAATCGGTGAGTACAGATTTTGAAAACCAGGTGAGGATATTGCAACAGGCAAATGAGGAAAATGCAGAAAAGCTGAAACAGGCAAGGCAAAAAGAGCTCGAATTGTTGCAGAAAGAACAACAAATGAAAGCGAAGGAAGCGGAGATGGAACTGGAGATGCAAAAGAAGATACAACAGGCCAGCGTTGATATAACGGAACAGGTGCGCAACCAGGAAGCCCAGAAATTTGCGCTGCGCGAAGGACAGATACAGATGGAAAACCGGGAACTTAAACTGCAGCTTGAAGAACAGAAAAAACTTGCCGATGAAATGAAACGGAAAGCTGAACAGGGTTCAATGCAACGCCAGGGGGAAGCGCAGGAACTGCTGCTCGAAGAAATGCTCCGGACCTATTTCCCGTTTGATACCATCACCGAAATTAAAAAAGGCGCAGAGGGCGCCGATTGTATTCAAACAATCCGGAACAATGTGGGAGCTGCATGTGGCAGCATCATTTACGAAAGTAAACGCACTAAAGCATGGAGCCAGGGCTGGATCGATAAATTAAAAACGGACATGCGTACCCGAAATGCCGATGTGGCCATACTGGTTACTACCGCTTTTCCGAAAGACATGGAAAAATTCGGCGAACGGGAAGGAATATGGATTTGCAATTTCAGCGAGGTGCAGGGGGTGGCACACCTTCTCCGGAACGGCATCATCAACATGCACTTTTTAAGAACCAGCAACGAAAATAAAGGCGACAAAATGCAAATGCTGTACAGCTACCTCACCGGGAATGAGTTTAAGGGCCAGGTGCAATCGATCGCCGAAGGTTTTACCGCAATGAAGGAAGCCATTACCAAAGAACGGATTCAAATGGAAAAAATATGGAAGGAAAGAGAAAAGCAACTTGAAAAAGTGTTGCTGAATACCAGCGGGATGTATGGATCCATTAAGGGTATTGCCGGATCGGGCGTTTCAGATATTCCGTTATTAGATGGCGATCAGCCGGAACTGCCGGGTTAAAGCAGCGCACCTGCCGCTTCCGCTTCGCATAACTGTAAAGAAAAATGTTTCTTCTTTTGTGGTTTCTTTGTGATTTGTGAGAAAATAAAAAATTGCTTACAGATGCGCAGATAAGCACAGGTTTTTCCCTTCTGTAATTAGGGCAAAAAGAACAATTAGTTTTTAACGTAGTTAATAAACAGAACAGCAGCTCAAAACCATTTATCGTATATCATCCCCCTGCCTACTTAATTTTTCCGTTTTTTACAGCCCTTTTCACCCTCCTGTCGTCCCGGTATTTTTGCCTGATGATTTCGCTCATCGGTTTATTTTCCACTTTACTTTCAACCCATGAAATTACATCGAGATAAGCAAAAGTGCGGGTTTGAAAGCGGCTTTTTTCAAACTGCTTGATCACTTTTAAAAATTCCTCAAATGCAGGTTGCAGTTTTTTTGCAGGAACGTAGAAATTAGATCTGATGAATTTAAACATGGCTTCCTCAATTACGGTAAGGTTTTCCATTTTTGCCATAAACCGGTAAACCGAGCGGGTAAGATATTCAACCAACTCAAAGTTGCCCAGTTCGTAATGCGCAAGCAGGTGGAGCAGCCGTGCATAACATTGCAAATCGATCCTGAGATCAACATTTTCGTTAACGATTTTTTGAAGATAATCGATGGATTTTCCAAAATCACCAAAACCGAAATACAGCATGGCCACTTTGTAGTTGAATACGAGGATGCGATGCCTGTCGAGAAATATCTGGTATTGGCTGATTTCGTTTTCAATTACAGGAACCAGCTTCAATCCTTCTTCAAATTTTCCTTCAAGAATGTAGAGGTTAAGCTGTGCGCTTCGTATATACACAAAGGTTTGCACCCGGTTATTTTCCTGCGCATTTGCGGTTGCAGAATTTCCAAAAGTTTTAAACCGGTTCAGGGTTTCGCTAAAGCCCAGGTAATTTCGGAGGTCAAAATGAGCATTCAGCAGGTTGTGCATTCCCTTTATATAATGGCCGGTTTCTACTTCTGTCATTAAAGGATCTTCATGAAAAAGATCAACCCATTTCCGGGTGTATTTATAATACATTAAAAAATCCTGGCGAATAAATGAATACCAGGCGAAACTCTGATACAGGTATAGCCGTTCGTAGAATCCGGTATAAGAATAGGCATCGTCAGGAAAATGCTGTTGAAAAAAACGGACCACTCCTTCTTCATCTTTTTCGTTTCTCGCATGGCCGTTTTTGATATACCAGCTATACAATTGCAATGCAAGATTTGATAACCGGGTTATGTTTTGCCTGCGCTCATTCACCTGCAGCGATTCCAGCGATAACTGTTCGGCGCGGTTCTGCATACTGCGGGTGATGTGCAGGGTTTCTATCTTTTTTTCGAGAGAAATGATTTGAATTAAGAAGCTGTCCTGATGATAATGATGAGCTATTTCCTTTGTTTTATCCAGGATTTTTAACGCCTGGAGGTAAAGCCCTTTGTTGTACAGAATGCGGGCATAATCGAGTTGCTCATGCAGGTTAAGGTCGATGCTTTCATTGCTGTTCAGCAACCTCAGGCTGGCCAGTATTTCTTTATACAAATGCGCCTTCAGGTTGGCTAACTGGGGTTTCTGAATAGGGCTTACTTTTTTCAGCAACTGGCTCTCATCATATTCAGAAAGCTTATCCATTGCATCAAAAAGTACCACAATTTTAAGGTCTTTGTTGGCCGAAGAACGGTTAATGAACAGTTTAAAATTTCGTTTTTCTGCCTTCTGTAGAGATTTTATGAGTTGGAATAATATGTCGGCAGAACGGTTGGGCATCATGAATAGGGTTGCTCTAAACTTAGTACCGGCAAGGGTTTCGTTATTTTAAGCCCATTTTAAACATAATAAAAAAGGCCATATTTTGATTTTTCGGACTTCTCTGAGCATGATAGGTTTGCATCAGAGAAGGAATCAGCACGCAATAAAGAAAGATAGCAGGCAATCGTTGGTTTTCTTTTCAGGCCATTGCCCAAAAAGGCTTCTCAAATTTAGGAAAGAGAATTTAAAGAGCAAGTTTTTATATAGCAAGCAATCGTTAAAGCCCCTCCGTTTCTACGGCGGGGCTTATTTTTTTGTGCTAAAGCTAAAATGCTTCTGGCTGAGGTAGCTGATGGTTACAATAATGATGGTGGTAATAATCTGGCTTGGCATGGCTAACCAGTGTAGTATCTCCACAAATAATTTCAGCAACAGGTAATTGATCACCAGGTTGATTACAAAACTCATCCCATACCTGAATAGTTGAATTCGCCCCCTCAGGTTACTGCCGGTAAATACGATGTATTTATTTAAAAGGAACCCTACACAAAATGATACCACAAAGGAGAGAAAAAGCGCAGCGATGTGGGGTTTAAATGCAAAGAATCCGAAATCAAAAACCTCTTTCTCAAAAATATACCGGTACCCGATAAAATATACGATAAGCCCAAGCAGGGTATTTATTCCGCCACATGCTGCATAGCGGAAGGTTTGTAAAGGCATAAATTTCCGGAAGGGCGGATAAAAAATATCTAATATGGAATTGATTACATGGCGCATGTTCAACTACGCATTACCATAAAGGGTTTCTTTCATTGCCTTTACCCTGTCGTTGGCAAGATATTCATCGTAGGTCATCAGCCGGTCGATCATTCCATTCGGAGTGATTTCAATAATCCGGTTGGCCACCGTTTGCATAAACTGATGATCGTGAGTGGTAAATAAAACAATCCCCGGGTAAGCAATTACATTATCATTAAAGGAAATAATGCTCTCCAGGTCGAGGTGGTTTGTCGGTTCATCAAGAATAAGCACATTGGGGTTTTGGAGCATCATCTTACTGATCATACACCTTACTTTTTCGCCACCGCTAAGCACATTTGTTTTCTTCATGATTTCATCGCCACTAAACAGCATTTTACCAAGAAAGCCACGAAGGAAATCTTCATCAACATCTTTAGTGCCCTCGGGTACAAACTGCCGGAGCCAGTCCATAAGGTTTAGGTTGCTGCCTTCAAAATATTCAGAATTATCATTTGGCAGATAGGCCGTAGTAATGGTTGTACCCCATTCAAAACTGCCCCCATCGGCTTTCTGTTTTCCATTTATCACTTCAAAAAAACTGGTAAGTGCAAGCGGATCGCGGCTGAGGAAAGCGATTTTATCGCCTTTTTGCACATCAAAATTCAGTTTTGAAAAGAGCAGTTTACCATCAACCGATTTTTCCAGGCTGTTTACCCTGAGTATTTCATTACCCACTTCTCTTTCGGGTTTAAAAATGATTCCGGGGTACCGGCGGTTGCTTGGTGTAATGTCTTCAAACACCAGTTTATCTAATGCTTTCTTTCTTGAAGTGGCCTGTCGCGATTTTGAAGCGTTAGCACTAAACCGGGCAATAAAGTCGAGGAGGTCTTTTCGCTTTTCCTCCATTTTTTTATTCTTATCGGAGGCCTGGCGGGCAGCCAGTTGCGAGCTTTCGTACCAGAAACTGTAATTACCGGTGTAGATTTTAATTTTCTGTTTGTCCACATCTGCAACATGGGTACAAACCGCATCCAGGAAGTGACGGTCGTGGCTTACCACCAATACAATGTTCTGATAATCGGCAAGAAAGTTTTCGAGCCAGCTGATGGTTTCCACATCGAGGTTGTTGGTAGGTTCATCAAGCAATAAAATATCGGGATTACCAAACAGCGCCTGGGCAAGAAGCACCCGTACCTTAAGGTTGGCGCTCACATCTTTCATTAACTGGGTATGCAAATCATCCTTTACCCCAAGTTCGCTAAGTAAAGTTGCCGCATCGCTTTCGGCGGTATAGCCTCCCATCTCTCCAAATTCATGTTCTAACTCTCCGGCCTTTATTCCATCCGCTTCCGTAAAATCATCCTTTGCATAAATCTGCTCACGTTCATGCATCACTTTCCACATTTTTTCATGCCCCATCATTACGGTATTTAATACGGTTTGCTCATCAAAGGCAAACTGATCCTGTTTGAGTACCGCCATTCGTTCGCCCGGTGTAATATCCACCGATCCCTTATTGGGTTCAATATCGCCACTGATGATTTTAAGGAAGGTGGATTTGCCTGCACCGTTTGCACCAATAATTCCATAGCAATTGCCTTTCGTGAAGTTGATGTTTACTTCATCAAAAAGTACCCGTTTCCCGTAAGCTAAGGTTACATTATTTACACTAATCATAATTATCTTTAAAAAGCTGGCAAAGTTAAGTTAAACTACCTTAAAAGCAGAGCTTTAGCCGCATCAATTGTATGATATGGAGATCATGGTTAGGGAGGGAACATTGTACTGGCAATCAAAGCATAACCTGTTTACCCCCGTTTTGGGGAACCGTAAATTGCATGTTGTAGCGTGGCAAAATTTCGGGGCTAAATGGTTACATTTGCCAGCGTTTAAGGAAATATGTCAATTTTACACATTCTTTCTCAATGTGCTGCTGAAAGTCTGGCCGATTTATATTCGGATTCTTTCGGACCTTCCGACTTTCAGATCAACCAGACCAAGCCCGATTTTGAGGGCGATTACAGCGTTGTGCTTTTTTCACTGGTAAAAAGGCTGAAACTGCCCCCTGATGTCATCGGTAATGCCCTCGGGAACCGGCTTGTACAACAGCATCCCAACATCTTCCGTTCATATAATTTAATAAAAGGATTTTTGAATTTGACGATATCGGATCGATACTGGACGGAGGTGCTAAAAAATGCCATAAATCCGGAATACGGGAAAGCCGATATAAATGGCCGCAGGGTGATGGTTGAATATTCATCGCCCAACACCAATAAACCCCTTCATCTTGGTCATTTAAGGAATAATTTTTTGGGATGGTCGGTTGCGGAAATTTTAAAATACAACGGCTTCGAAGTATTTAAAAGCTGTATCGTAAACGATCGCGGTATTCATATTTGTAAGAGTATGCTGGCCTGGAAAAAATGGGGTAACAATGAAACACCGGAATCAACAGGCATTAAAGGCGACCACCTGGTAGGCGATTATTATGTGGAGTTTGAAAATGCCCTCAAAAAAGAAACAGAAGAACTTAAACAGAAGGAAGAAAGCGGCAGCTTTACTCATTACGATCCGGCCACCGCTGAAAAGGTAAAAGGATTTATTCATGCATTAAAGGAATTGGATCCGAAAGACCCAAAAGCAGCCGACAAAAAAGGAAAAATAGAAGCTGAAATAAAGGAATTGCGCCGTGGCTCCACACCCCTGATGCATGAAGTAAAACAAATGCTGATCGACTGGGAAGCGGGGAAACCCGATACCATCGCCCTCTGGAAACAAATGAACAATTGGGTTTATGAGGGTTTTGATGTAACCTATAAAAAAATCGGCACCGATTTCAACATCGTGTATTATGAAAGCAATACCTACCTGCTTGGGAAAGATATTGTGGAAGCCGGACTGCAAAAGGGGGTGTTCTATAAAAAAGCGGATGGAAGTGTGTGGATTGATTTAAGAAACGACGGGCTGGATGAAAAACTTGTGCTCAGGAAAGATGGCACTTCGGTGTACATTACACAGGATATTGGATTGGCCGAACAGAAATACAAAGAATTTAAAATTGACCAGAGCATTTATGTGATAGCAGATGAGCAGAATTATCACATGAAGGTTTTGAAACTGATTTGTCAGAAATTAGGATTATCGTATGCCGATAACATTTATCACCTGAGTTATGGGATGGTTGAGTTGCCAGGCGGCAGGATGAAAAGCCGTGAAGGTACCGTAGTGGATGCCGATGACATGGTGGAAGAAATGATAACCACGGCTAAAGTGCACACTACCGAGCTTGGCAAAGTGAAAGATTTTAAGGAAGATGAATTACAACAACTTTACGAAACCTTAGGGATTGGCGCCATAAAATTCTACCTGCTAAGGGTTGACCCCAAAAAACGCATGGTATTCAACCCCGAAGAATCAATCGATTTTCACGGATTCACGGGGCCATTCATCCAATATACCCATGCACGAATTAAAAGCATCCTTCGTAAAGAACAGCCGGGCGAAGAGGTGGAATATAAATCGCCCTTACTTCCGCTGGAGAAGGAAATTCTCATCATTCTTGAGCAGTACCCAGCCCTGCTTCAGCAGGCAGCCGGGGAATTAAATCCTTCCCTGGTGGCTAATTTTATATTTAACCTGGCGAAAACATTCAATTCATTTTATAGTGAACACCCGGTTGCCAATGCAGAAACCAATGAAAAAAAGCAATTGCGTTTAAGGCTTTCCGTTAGCTCGGCCAATGTACTTCATTCGGGCTTAAAACTGCTGGGCATAAACGCACCCAATAAAATGTAATGAAGAACAATAAGAATCATATTGAACCTAACCCGGGTACTTTAAAATAAATGAAAAAGAAAGTAACAAAAATTGGTGTTTTATGCAGCGGGGGCGATAGCCCCGGAATGAATGCGTGCATCAGGGCGGTGGTAAGAACCGGAATATATTACGGATTGGAAGTGTTTAAAATTATGCGGGGATATTCCGGTATGATTGAAAACGACATTCACCGGGTAGAAAGCCGGAGTGTGGCAAACATCATTCAGCGCGGTGGAACCATTTTAAAAACGGCGCGTTCAAAAGAGTTTTTTGAATATGAAGGCCGTAAGAAAGCTTTTGAAAACCTTAAAAAACATGGCATCAACGGCCTGGTGATTTTAGGGGGCGATGGCAGTTTCCGGGGCGCCCAAACCTTCAGCAGCGAATTCGACATCCCCTGCATCGGGCTTCCGGGAACCATCGATAAAGATATTGCCGGAACCGATTTTACCATCGGTTTTGATACGGCTGTAAACACCGCAGTAGAAGCGATAGATAAAATAAGAGATACCGCCGATGCGCACGACAGGTTATTCATTATAGAGGTAATGGGCAGGGATGCCGGTTACATTGCACTGCACAGCGGCATTGCCACCGGCGCAGAAAACATCCTGATCCCCGAAAAGAAAACCGATTACGAAGATCTTATTGAATCACTTTCCGAAAAAGAAAGAAGGAAAAAATTAGTAAACCTGATTGTGGTGGCAGAAGGCGAACAGGGTGGTGGCGTGCAACTGGCAAACTTTATAAAAGAAAAACTCCCGCTGATGGAAACCAGGGTATGTATTCTTGGCCATATACAAAGAGGAGGAACACCAACCTGTTTCGACAGGGTTATTGCAAGCCGGATGGGATATGCGGCAGTGGAATGTTTGATAGAAGGCAGGCATAATGTTTTTGTGGGAATTGTAAACAACAGGATGAACTATACCCCGCTTAATGAAGCGGTGAAAAAGAAACAAAGAATCAGTGAGGAGTGGATGAAGATCGTAAAAATCTTAGCCACCTAATCGGGAAAAAATCAACAAAATTTCATGAGTAAAAATTTAGACAAGTACCTGCACCGCGATATGGATAACCAGGCGGGAGCTATTCATTCTCAGAAAAAAACAAAAATTGTTGCCACCGTTGGCCCTTCCTGCAGTTCTTATGAAGCGCTGCTTGAACTGGTTAAAGCCGGAGCAAATGTGTTCAGGCTGAATTTTTCGCACGGCACACACGAAGATAAAAAACAGGTTATTGAAACCATCCGGAAAATTGAAGATACCGAACCTTATAACATTGCCATACTTGCCGATTTACAGGGGCCTAAATTACGGATCGGTGAACTGGAAAACGGGCAAATCAATCTTACACCGGGCATGGAATTCACCTTTACTACCGAAAAAATAACAGGAACGGAAGAAAAAATATACCTGTCGTACCCCAACCTCTGTAAGGATGTAAAACCCGGCGAACGCATCTTTATTGACGATGGTAAAATGGAAGCCTCCGTAAAACAGGTACTCAACAATAAGGAGGTACGCATGACCGTTACCATTGGCGGGGTGCTGTTTCCCAAAAAAGGGGTCAACCTTCCGGATACCGAACTCAGCATGGAAGCGCTTACGCCAAAAGACCGCACCGACCTCGAGTTTATTATTTCACAGGGGTTAGACTGGGTTGCACTCTCTTTTGTAAGAAGAACTTCCGACATCACCCAACTGAAAGAAATCATAAAATCCCACAACAGCAAACTCAAAGTAATTGCCAAAATTGAAATGCCGGAAGCATTAAAAAACCTGCGCGATATTATCCTGGAAAGCGACGGGGTAATGGTTGCGCGTGGCGATCTTGGTGTAGAAGTTCCAATTGAACAGGTTCCGGTTATCCAAAAAGACATCATCCGAAAATGTATGCACCGTGCAAAACCGGTAATTGTGGCCACCCAGATGATGGAAAGCATGATGGATCGCACCAAACCCAACCGTAGTGAAGTGAGCGATGTGGCCAATGCGGTACTCGAAGGTGCTGATGCAGTAATGCTGAGCGGTGAAACGGCTGTTGGGAAATTCCCGGTTCTGGTGGTGCAAACCATGTCAAAAATCATATCCGAAATAGAAAAAACGGTTTACGATTATAACAGAGAAGAAATGCTGGCGCCTCAACCCCATTCGCCCTCATTTTTGAGCGATGCCATTTGCTATACGGCGTGTAAGCTGGCAAAAGACGCCGAAGCCGATGCACTCATCGGGATGACCCAAAGCGGATATACTGCATTTATGCTCAGCAGTTTCAGGCCAAACTCTCCATTGTACATATTCAGCAAAGAACGCACACTCATCAATCAACTGGCACTGAGCTGGGGCGTTCGCGCTTTTTATTATTCGGAAGAAGAAAGCCTCGATGATATTATTTTCGATGAAATTAATATCCTTAGAGAAAGAGGCTTTTTAAAGGAAGGCGATGTGGTAATCAATACCGGAAGTACACCCGTAGAAAAACATTTGCCTACCAATGTGGTAAAAATTACACGGGTAATATAACAACTACGGCAACTTCGTTAAGGGAAAATTCCTTTCTCACTTTTTTGTACTGCAAAAAACAATTACCTGCACGGTAATTTATTTCAATTTTAATGCAATACATTGCCGTAAGGGTAAAAAAAATCGGGATGAAAGAACGCACAGCAATTGAAAGATCATGAAAGAACAATCACCGGCAGGGAAGCCCTTTGGCAACTACCAGGGCAGAGCGGTAATAAGTTATTCCATCTGCAATAAACATGGTATGGAGGCCCATATATTAAACCTGGGCGGTATCCTCAGCAAACTGCTGGTTCCCGGCAGGGATGGAAAACTGCGAAATGTGGTTTTTGGTTTTGATCACTTCAGCAATTATGTGCCCAATCTCGATCATCATATTGGTTCGCTGGTGGGCAGGTATGCAAACCGCATTGGCGGCGCAGCCTTCAGCATCAATGGCCAACGTTTTCAACTCGCAGCCAATGAAGGTAAAAATATACTTCACGGAGGAAACAACAACCTGTCGGGGCGGTTTTGGAACGCAACAGCAATCGATGATCATCTCCTCAGGCTTCAGATAGAAAGCCCGGACGGTGACGAAGGATTCCCCGGAAAATTAGATGTACAGGTAACCATTGCCGTTACCGACAACAATGAACTCTCACTTCAATACGAAGCCATCAGCTCCCGGCCAACACATGTTTGTTTTACCCAACATGCTTACTTCAATCTTAGCGGATCTCCTTCCAACGTATTGAACCATGATGTGTGGGTTGATGCAGCCTGCATTACCGAAACCGACAATCAGCATATACCAACGGGAAATTACATCTCCGTGAAAGGTACGGCATACAACCTCACTAAACCCATTGCCATTAAAGACATCATTCAAAAAATTCCGGAAGGGTTAGACGATAATTTTGTACTCCGCAATGATGACGATGCTTCATTTAAAACGAGAAAAGTTGCCGGCTTATACGATCCTGATTCGGGAATTTTAATGGAAGTACATACATCAGAACCGGGATTACAGGTTTACACCGCAAATCATCTCCATAAAATCATTAGCCCTTTTGCCATTCCTTTATTTCCGGCCATTTGTTTAGAGGCACAACATTTTCCCGACAGCCCGAACAAGCCGCAGTTTCCTTCCACCCTGTTGCTACCCGATCAAATTTACCGGCAAAACACACGGTATGGATTTTCCATAAAGAAACAGAAAGATTGAAAGAAAGATGAAGCCCGGCATACAAAATTTTAGGGAAACGGTTTAGCATTTAAACAAAAAGCTCCAGGATTTATCTGAAGCTTCTTGCGGACCGGACAGTTTATCCCGATTGAAAATCGGGAGGACTCGAACCCATCCCTACACGATGTAGGGATGACAGGGCAGCCCATTGGTTATAAAACGTTTTGATCTGAATTTATTAGTGCCATTAAACTCTCCTTTGAATATTTTTTCAATTTTTTTTCCTTAATCAAAGCTTCCTTTTTAGAGTTAAAGGCTAATAAGCAAACAAGTTTCCAGGGTGTTTTTCTGGAAGTGTAAATACTTTTCCCATTGTTGTGCTGTTGCAATCTTTCAAAAGGGTTAGTGGAAAATCCCTTATAAAAGCTATTGTCTTTTAAGCTTTGAATAATGTAAACGTAAAAACCCATAAAACAAAAAGCTCCAGGGTTTATCTGAAGCTTCTTGCGGACCGGACAGTTTATCCCGATTGAAAATCGGGAGGACTCGAACCCGTCCCTACACGATGTAGGGATGACAGGGCAGCCCATTGGTTATAAAACGTTTTGATCTGAATTTATTAGCGCCATTAAACTCTCCTTTGAATATTTTTTCAATTTTTTTTCCTTAATCAAAGCTTCCTTTTTAGAGTTAAAGGCTAATAAGCAAACAAGTTTCCAAGGTGTTTTTTTGGAAGTGTAAATACTTTTCCCATTGTTGTGCTGTTGCAATCTTTCAAAAGGGTTAGTAGAAAATCCCTTATAAAAGCTATTGTCTTTTAAGCTTTGAATAATGTAAACGTAAAAACCCATAAAACAAAAAGCTCCAGGGTTTATCTGAAGCTTCTTGCGGACCGGACGGGACTCGAACCCGCGACCTCTGCCGTGACAGGGCAGCATTCTAACCAACTGAACTACCGATCCAATATTTTTATAACCTGGGCAGTATCTGATAGCCTGTGCAATCTGTCCTGTTTTTCCACTCTATTAACAGATTGTACCGTCTAATTGACTGAAAATCACCTCTTACAGTTTTTCAGGACGGCAAAGATAGGTATATTTATTTTTCATCAACAAAACTTTTTCTAAAAAAATCAATCTCCTACTTTTACATTCCGGGAGCAGGATCTTCCTGCATTAAATCAATTTTATCCCATGACACAACTGATAAACAGGCAATTCCTTGAATTTGAAAAACCCATTAAGGATTTGTACGACCAGATTGAGCAACTCAAACAAACTGAGGAGAAAACCAGGACTGATATGAAATCGGCCATTGGAGCGCTGGAAGAAAAAATAATTGTTACCAAAAAGGAGATCACCGATAACCTGACGCCCTGGCAAAGGGTGCAACTTAGCCGTCATCCCGACAGGCCATATACACTTAAATTCATCCGGTTGATGTGCACAGATTTTATTGAAATGCATGGCGACAGGAATGTGAAAGATGATAAGGCTATGGTGGGCGGTTTTGCAAACCTCGGTGGCCAAACCGTAATGATTCTTGGTCAGCAAAAGGGCAGCAACACCAAATCGCGTCAACTCCGGAATTTTGGAATGGCTAACCCCGAAGGTTACCGGAAAGCCCTGCGGTTGATGAAGCTTGCCGAAAAGTTTAATAAACCCATCATCACCCTGATAGATACCCCGGGCGCTTATCCCGGCCTTGAAGCTGAAGAACGCGGCCAGGGTGAAGCCATTGCCAGAAATATTTACGAAATGATCAACCTGAAGGTTCCTGTAATTTGCGTAATCATTGGCGAAGGAGCAAGCGGGGGAGCGCTCGGAATCGGAGTGGGCGATAAAGTGGTTATGCTGGAGAATACCTGGTACACCGTTATTTCGCCCGAAAGCTGCAGCAGCATCCTTTGGAGAAGCTGGGATAAAAAAGAAATTGCCGCCGAACAACTTCGCCTAACGGGAAAGGATATGCTAAAATTTGGCCTCGTTGATAAAGTGCTCCCCGAACCACTTGGTGGCGCTCACTGGGATTATCAGGAAGCTGCCGATATTCTTAAAAATTATCTAAGCGCTGAAATAAAGTCGCTTCAGGAAATCCCTGCAGAGGAAAGAATAAAGCAACGAATTATTAAATTTGGAAATATGGGTTTTTGGGATGAAACCTCCGAACCCGCTACTTTGGAACATATTCCGCACGACTCTTCAAAATAATTGCGGATCAATCATGTATCATTATGCTTAATATTGCCGTGTTTGGCGCCGGGCACCTCGGCAAATTTCACCTGAATAACTGGAAAGAAATTGATGATGTAAACATCGCAGGTTTTTATGATCCTGATGATGAAAATGCCAAATCTGTATCGGAAACATATAACATTAAAAGGTTTACGGATATCGATACACTATTGGATTCCTGCGATGCCGTAGATATCATCGCACCAACCATCTATCATTTTGACCTGTGTGAAAAGGCGCTGCGAAAGGGAAAACATGTTTTTGTAGAAAAACCCCTGGCGAATACAATGGATGAAGCCAGGAACCTGGTAAAACTCGCAAAGGAATCGAACGTAAAATTCCAGGTTGGCCATGTGGAAAGATTTAATCCCGCATTCCTTGCCTTAAAAGATATTACACTTCAACCCGTATTTATTGAAGTACACCGGCTTGCCCAGTTTAACCCCAGGGGCACCGATGTAAGCGTGATTCTGGATTTGATGATACACGATATCGATATCGTACTTCACCTCGTAAAGAGTAATGTAAATTATATCTCCGCAAATGGTGTGGCTGTAATGAGCGATACCCCTGATATCGCAAATGTTCGCATTGAGTTTGATAATGGTTGTGTGGCCAACCTTACCAGCAGCCGGATTTCTATGAAAAAAATGCGGAAAATGAGGTTGTTTCAGAAAGATGCATACATAGGGATCGACTTCCTGGATAAAAAATCGGAAATCATTAAACAGCACAGTCCGGACGATAAGGATGTTTTTGTATTTGATATAGAAACCAATAACGGCAAAAAATCAATAGCTGTTGCCAGCCCCAAAATAAATAACGTAAATGCCATTAAAATGGAGCTTGAAGCATTCCGGGATGCCATTGCCAATAATTCAAAAACCCCGGTAACGGTGCAGGATGGTTTTGCCGCAATGGAAGTAGCTCACCAGATTCTGGAAAAAATCAGCCACCGGCAGCTATAACAAAATTGGAACAGCCTCGTATCCATATTAGATGGTACATATTAGCCGATGTACTGGTATCGGTACTTACCTGGCTTTGCTTTTATTATTTGCGTACGGTTATTTATCATTATCCGTTCAGCATTCCTCCGGGGTTTTACCTCGGTTTGCTGCTTTATACCCTCGGTTGGGTTGCCCTTCATTTTTTAACCGGGTCATATAACAGCATTTATCAGAAATCAAGAATTAATGAATTATTAAAAACAGTTGTTATTGGAATTATTGGCTGTCTTTTCCTGTTGTTTTTTTTCATCCTCAAAAATCCGCAATCGCATAATCAGAATTACTACCTCGAGTTTTACAGCTTACTCTTTCCTTATATCATTCTCACCGGGTTGGTAAGGCTGGTTATTCTCAATATTGCTAAGAAACAGGTTGAAAACGGGAAGGTGTTTTTTAATACACTCCTGGTTGGCAGCTTTAATAAATCATCACGGTTTCTTCATGAGTTTGCATCAACCGGCGATCAGCGTGGCTTTCAGATTAAATGGTATTTCGATATTTCCGGGGAGGAGCATAAAATTAATGAACGGGTTATTGATCTAAAACCGGGAACCCTACTTTCTGAGTTCATCCGGCAGCAAAAAGTTGAGGAGGTGATCATTGCCGTTGAAAAAAATGAACGCAGCCCAATTGCCGGAATATTGCAGGAACTCAGCGATGTGGAAGTGAATATTAAAATTATTCCCGATACCCTTGATATCATCAGCGGTGCTTTAAAAACCAATAATGTGCTGGGTATTCCGTTGATTGATGTGCATTCGGGGCAATTGCCCGAGTGGCAGCAAAATTTTAAGAGGGCATTTGATGTGGTTGTTTCGTTTATTGGTATGGTTATCCTTTCTCCCTTGTTTCTATATTGTGCCATAAGGGTATGCACATCATCGAAAGGAACAATTATTTTTCGGCAGGAAAGGGTAGGATATAAGGGAAGGTTGTTTACGATGTATAAATTCAGGTCGATGTACAGCAATGCCGAAGACGATGGCCCTAAACTAAGCAGTGAAAACGATGGCCGCATTACCAGGTGGGGAAGGGTGATGCGAAAATGGCGGCTTGATGAACTTCCGCAACTATGGAATATTCTTAAGGGAGAGATGAGTCTTGTAGGGCCAAGGCCGGAAAGAAAATTTTATGCCGATCAGCTGGTAGCCATTCGGCCTGAGTTCAAATATATATACAAAGTGAAGCCGGGCCTCACTTCCTGGGGAATGGTGAAATTCGGTTACGCATCTTCTATAGATGATATGCTTGAACGCATGAACTATGATTTGCTTTATGTAGAGAACATATCTCTCCCGCTGGATTTTAAAATTCTTTTATACACCATCAAAATAATATTTTCAGGAACGGGCAGGTGAGCCTTGTTGTACTTATCTGAATTTTCAGGCAGCCCTGCCGATTATTTTCACTGAGGACTTTTTTATTAGCATTGTAAACTAATGGCATGTGTATTGACTAAATTTGGATCATGTACAGCGCAAAGCCTGTAATCTATACCATTGGTCGTTCCACCTGCAAAATAGATGAGTTTGTAGAGATGTTGCAGTCCTTTCAAATCAAATTACCGGCAGATGTGAGGCTAAATTTCTGAATAATAATCTACTATCTTTGATGTCTCTATGCACAAGTTATCGGCTGTAATCATCACTTTTAATGAAGAAAAGAAAATTGCAGGCTGCATTGAATCACTCCTGAAAATTACCGACGAAATCGTGGTGGTTGATTCTTACTCTACTGATAGAACTGAAGAGATTTGCCGAAAATATAACGTTCGCTTCTCCCAAAATAAATTTGAAGGCCATATTGAACAGAAAAACCATGCGGTTTCTCTGGCTAAAAACGATTACATCTTATCGCTTGATGCCGATGAAAGGATTTCCGATAAATTATTAAAGGAAATAGAGAACCTGAATGGCAACTTTTTGGCTGATGCGTATGAAATGAACCGGCTTACTAATTATTGCGGAAAATTTATCAGGCATAGTGGTTGGTATCCCGATACAAAAACCAGGCTTTTCAATCGTAATAAATGTAAGTGGGGTGGAGTGAACCCGCACGATATTATTGTTATGGATCCCGGCACACAAACCGTTCATCTTAAAGGCGATATTTTACATTACTCTTACGATAGCATTCACGCGCACATAAAGCAAATGAATAGTTTTACCGATATCGCTGCGCGTATTCTTTTTGAGAAAGGAAAAAAATGCCGGACTTTCGATTTAACCATCCGCCCGTTTTGGAAATTCTTTAGGGATTATATCATAAAGCTTGGATTTCTTGATGGCTATTACGGATATGTGGTTTGTATGCTGTCATCAGTGCATGTATTTTCAAAATATGCCAAGCTGAAACAATTGCACCTGCAGCATGAGAAAGATAAATAATCCCCAAAGCATTATCCTGAGCCGTACCGATGCAATCGGAGATGTGATTCTTACACTTCCCCTTGCCGGAGTGCTTAAAAAGCAATTTCCAGCCTGTAAAATTTATTTTTTAGGACGCAGCTATACCGAACCTGTTATTTCTTTAAGTAAGTATGTTGATGGGTTTATAGATTTTGATGCATTTCTAAAAGCAACCGATAAAGCAGGTTTTTTAAGGAAATATAATGCCAACACAATTGTTCATGTTTTTCCAAAGAAGGAAATTGCGGTAGCTGCAAAAAAAGCCGGTATCGCTAACCGTATTGGCACTTCTCACAGAATATTCCATTTGTTTACCTGCAACTACCGGCTAAACATTGGCCGTAAAAATTCTGATTTACACGAGGCACAATTGAATTTGAAACTGCTTAAACCTTTTCAAATTACTACTGGTTTTTCATTAGCGGAAATCCCCGGATTTTACGGCTTTGAAAAAATTAAACCACTGCCCGGCCAGTTCGCCTCACTTATCGATCCCAAAAAGATAAACGTAATTCTTCATCCCAAATCTAACCGGTCTGCGCGCGAATGGGGGTTAGATAATTTTCTTACATTGATTTCCCTGCTGCCCGCTGAAAAATATAAAATATTTATTTCAGGTAGTGGAAATGAAAAGTTGTTGTTGGAAGACTGGATAAAACAATTACCCCCGCATGTGGTTGATTTAACCGGCGCAATGACGCTTGATGAGCTGATTGGTTTTTTTTCCCGCTGCGATGGCCTTGTAGCTGCCAGCACAGGGCCGTTGCATATTGCAGCAGCACTGAACCGATATGCTTTAGGGATTTATCCGCCTATCCGCCCCATGCACCCCGGGAGATGGGCGCCGCTTGGCCAACACGCCTCTTTTTTGGTTGCAGATAAAATCTGTAGTCAGTGTAAATCAAACCCTCATCATTGCTCCTGTATGCAGGGAATTGATCCCCTTGAGGTTGCTGCTAAAATTGAGTTGTGGCAGAAAAATCCATAAATATGATCCAAATTAAAGAAAGGAATAACCTGATTTAATATATTGACGTGGCATCTTCATTCCCCATTTAATTTATTACAATGTGTGCTTTTTCCTTTTCAGATGAAATGGGTCGTGAATTGTGATGTCAAAAGCTGCATGATGTATGGAATGGGGCTTTTTATTTCCCGTTAAATTGTTCATGTACCCGATGTTGAAAGTTAACGGCAGATTTTTGGGTGAATAGGAGTAATAAAATGAAAACCTGCTGTCGTTGTATTTAAAGTTTGTCCATGTTTTTGTTTTCGAGATTCTTCTTGTAGAGAAAAGTTGTTCTGAGTTGGCGATTATCCGGTGTACTTTGTTGCGGTCGAGCGTTACGGAGAGTTGTAACCGGATGCGCGATCTTAGCTGAAAATCTTCTGTAGGGCTTTTGAAATCGGGTGTGTAAAATTTCCGGATTTCCTGCCTGAAGGAGGATGAAAAACCAATCCTGTTTTTTCTGATTGTATAGGTAACTCTGCCATAAATCCTAAATTCCTGTTTAGTTGCAGGATCCTCTTTAGCATAGGGGATGCTATCCTGGTATTGATTTTGATTCAGATAACTCAATGCAACGGAATATTGCCAGTTCTTTCTGAACTGATGGTAAAATTCCTGGTTGATGATCAATATGGAAGGTTTCTGAAAGAAATTATAGTTATCCGGATCGCTTTTAAATGCAATGCCAAAATAGGAAACGGATCTCCAGCTTCTTATTTTTTGTGTATCCAGTTTTTGAGATAAGGCAATCGAAAACCAGCTTGCAGTATGGGCATCACTACTGCCGGGAGGAATAATCTGGCCGGCACAATGGGTATAGCATATAAAAATAATTACACTAAGGATTAGTGTTCTTATTCCCGGCTTATGTTTAAACTCATTCAATAGGCTCATCTTGAAAGCATCAGGTTTACAGACGTTGCTAAATGTTAGATGGTGCTTGTTTTACTGATCAGGCTTTTTTTATTCAAGCTCATTCATTTATATACCCGTTTAAACGAATATGCTCTTTCTGGTATAAGCAAATGATGAGCAGGTAATATTTAATCTGATTTTAAACCCGGAATATTTCTGTCATTTATTTTTTTATGGGTAATTGTTTTTTAGGAATGGTAAGCGCCTTCCACACCGGGCCACGCAATAGTTTTCCAACATATACAATCTGACCAACATGATAAGCATAATGCGCAAGTTGCCTGTTTACGGCTTCGGTTACGGTTAAGGGTTTGTTCCTTATATGAACGGTTTTTTCCAAATCTCCGGTTTGTAGGTTATTAAGTGCGTTAAACAGGCAGTTCCATCCTTCATCCCATATCATCATCAAAGATTCTTTCGAAATCTGTTTGTCTTCAAATTCTTCGTCTCTTTTTCGCCAGGATTTCTCTCCATCCGTAGTTAAAAAATCTGTCCACCTCGAAAGCATGTTCCCGGCCATGTGGCTGATGATGGCGGCAATGCTGTTGCTTTCTTCATTTTCCTTCCAAAACAGGTCATCTTCCTGTAACTGGCCAAAAGTTTTTTCAGCCAGTTCGCGATAATATTTAAGCTGATTGGTTATGGATGGTAAATAACTGTTCTTCATGTTTAGATAATTATGTATGGAAAGATAAAAAATGTATTTCGCATCATTTTATTCCTGTATGCTTTAAATTTTAGGGGAAAGGTTAAAAATCCTGATAAAAATTAGCCCAATTTGCCATGATTACTGATAAATGTCATATTTCACCGGGAGGGGGTTTTATAATATTGTGGTGCAGAAATCATACTGTAAGGATTGAAAGGGGTAACATGTCTATGTTTGCCCTTTTTTTATGTCCTGAACTTTCTGCACATCATCTTCAATTGGTTAGAAAACTGTTTCTTTGTAAAAATTAATGTTATGAAGAGGGTATTTTTCTCTGCAATAATAATATTCCTGATGGCAGCCTGTGGTAATAATGGAGATAGCCATAGCCAGGACTCCCCTAAAAAATCTGATATCACGAATATGGATTCAAAAGCCGAAAAAAAGGATTTTAGCCATGTTCAGTTTGCTATGGATAAAGACAGCATTTGCGGGATGCCTTTATCGGCCGGTGTTTCCGATACGGCAATGGTGGATGGAAAGGTTTACGGATTCTGTTCTCCGGAATGTAAGGAAGCATTTCTTGCCGAAGCAAATCATAAACATTAGTCTGTTTCCCGAAATTTTTTACGTAGCTGAGGAACGCAACGCGTGGAAGAAAACATCCGGCTGATTTTTATTACAACAATTTGCCCTGGAGGAAAAAATAGGCAACAGAAAAATAGATCACAATTCCTGTTACATCCACCAAGGTGGCAACAAATGGCGCTGATGATGATGCGGGATCAAGCTTAAGTCTTTTCAGGATGATGGGCAGCATGGATCCCATCAGGCTTCCCCACAAAACAATACCCATCAGCGAAAAAAATATGGTAGTGGCCACCAGTTCCCAATAATCGCCATAGTCGAATATATGCAGGTTTTGCCACAACAGGATCCGGAGGAAACCGATTGATCCTAATATTGCGCCCAGCAACACCCCCGATAAAATTTCGCGCCGCATTACCTTCCACCAGTCGGTGATGGTTAATTCGCCAAGCGCCATTGCCTGTATGATAAGGGTTGAGGCCTGTGAGCCGCTGTTTCCGCCGCTGCTCATAATAAGCGGGATAAACAATGCAAGCACCGTAGCGGCTTCTATCTCTTTCTGAAAAAACTGCATGGCGGTGGCCGTAAGCATTTCACCTAAAAACAGCAATACCAGCCACCCCGCCCGCTTTCTGACCAATTTGGGAATGCTGATGGAGAGATAGGGCGCATCAAGGGCTTCGGTACCTCCGATTTTCTGGATGTCTTCTCCGAATTCTTCACTGGCTACCCACAACACATCATCGATGGTAACAATGCCCAAAAGAATGTCGTGATCGTCGGTAACGGGAAGGGCTACCCTGTTATTCATTTTAAACACTTCGTTTGCAACTTCCTGATCGTCGGTTGCATGAAGTGATATGAAGCGGCCATCCATCAGTTCGTTTACTTTTGCTTCGGGGGAGGCGAGGATAATATCTTTTATTCTAAGGTCATCAAGCAAAACCCCTTTATCATCAATTACATAAATTACATCGATGGTTTCGGTGTTTTTACCAAACCTCCTGATGGTTTCCAGCACTTCATTTGCGGTATTATATTCATACACATAAATATAACCGGGAGTCATTAACCGGCCTACACTGTTTTCGGGGTATCCCAATAGTTCCAATGTAATTTTTCTTTCTTCCGGATCAAGTATTTTGATCATATCCCTAACGGCGCTGGTAGGAATTTCTTCGAGGAAGGCAACCCGGTCATCGGCAGGAAGTTCATTTAGAAGTTCGGCCGATTTAAAGGTGGGCAGGTTTTGGATGATCCTTTTTTGCACAGGTACATCCAGTATCTTAAACACTCCGGCCGCCCGGTGAATGCTCAGGTGGGCAATAATCTGCGATTCATATTCCGGTCTTTCATAAATGAGTTCTGCAACATCACTAATGTTCTGGTTGTTCAAAAAATCCTGTATCGCGAGTTTTTCTTCCCGCGAAATGATGTTATCAAACTGTTCGGTTAATGGTATTTCTGTTTCTTCTATATGCATCTAATGTGTAAGGAAGAGTCAGGAAATGAACGGAGTGCAAAGTAACTTATTTAATTTTAAGTTTTGGCAGTAAAAAGATGCTTAATATTATGTTGCACCAGGGCTTATTTATCGCCCTCTCCGGTAAAAAAGGAAGAGGCGTGTTTACCAATCAGCAAATTGCAGGGGATACCGTTATTGAAGTGGCCCCGGTTATTGTGATGAAAGATACCGACCGGCTACATCTGGATAAAACCCTCCTGCACGATTATATTTTTGAATGGGGCGAAAACCGCCGTAAGTGTGCAATGGCATTGGGATATGTGCCGGTCTATAATCACAACAGCAAAAGTAATTGCGAATATTTTATGGATTTTGATGAGGAAACCATTATGGTGAAAACAGTGAGAAATATTGAAGCAGGTGAAGAATTAACCATTAACTACAATGGCGACTGGAATAATAATCAGGATGTTTGGTTTATTGAGGAAGATAAATAATAATTAATGCAATTGTATTATGAAATAGCGGCAATATTGTTGCTGGTTATCGGCGTTTCGATATTTATGTTTTTCAGGAAGAAACCCCGAGGAACTGTGCTGAACGGGCATCCTGAAATAAACAGGAAATTCCTGAAGGAGCATGTTGCGTTTTATGCTAAACTAACTGATGAAGAGAAAGAACGATTCGAAAATGATATTGAGGATTTTTTAAGCAGGATCATCGTTACACCCGTGAATACAGAAATTACGGAAGAAGACATCCTGCTTATTGCAAGTGGCGCCATCATTCCGGTGTTTCGGTTTAAGAATTGGAAATATTATAATTTACGAGAGGTGCTGGTTTATGCCGATCATTTTAATGATCAGTTTGAAAGCAGTGGTACCACCAGCCGGAACATCATGGGAATGGTGGGGGATGGGTATATGGAAGGGGTTATGATGTTGTCGAAACCGGCTATTGAAGCCTCTTTCAGAAAGGATGGCAAAAAAACATCGAATACCATTATCCATGAGTTTGTGCACCTCATCGATAAAGTAGATGGGGATACCGATGGCATACCCAAAATATTGCTGGAGCGGCAATACCTCATTCCCTGGTTAAATATGATTCATCGGGAAATGATGCATATTGCTGAGGGAAAATCAGATATTAACGTATATGCATACACTAACAAGGCCGAGTTTTTTGCCGTAGTGGCAGAATACTTTTTTGAAAAGCCTGAAATGCTGGAGCAGAATCATCCCGATTTATACAATACCCTGAACCAGATGTTTTCTGGAAATGAAAAGGCTCCCGTTAAGGAGCCTGGAAAATGATCGTCAATAATTTATTCAGCATTTAATTTATGATGTAGCTGATTCCCTGCGGATGATGTTTAATGCGGCGCCTGCTTTAAACCATTCAATTTGTTGTTCGTTGTACGAGTGGTTTACCGGAAATTCTTCGGTACTGCCATCCTGATGATGCAATTTTATGGTTAATGGCTTTCCGGGGCTGAATTGGGTTAACCCGAGTATATCTATGCTGTCGTCTTCCTTAATTTTATCATAATCTCCTTTGTTGGAAAAGGTAAGCGCCAACATGCCCTGTTTTTTCAAATTGGTTTCGTGTATGCGTGCAAATGAATTTACGAGTACGGCCCTTACACCCAAATGGCGCGGCTCCATTGCTGCGTGTTCGCGGGAGGATCCTTCACCGTAATTTTCATCGCCCACCACAATTGTTCCCATTCCCTGCGCTTTATAGGCACGCTGGGTTTGCGGTACAGGGCCATATTCGCCGGTAAGCTGGTTTTTAACGAGGTCGGTTTTGTCGTTAAAATAATTGATGGCGCCAATCAGCATATTATTGCTGATGTTATCGAGGTGCCCGCGGAATTTCAACCAGGGGCCTGCCATTGAAATATGATCGGTAGTGCATTTCCCCTTTGCTTTGATCAGTAATTTCAAACCGGTAAGGTTAGTCCCCTCCCAGGCAGGAAAGGGTTCCAGGATTTGTAAGCGTTTGCTCTCCGGAGAAACGATCACCTGTACCGAACTGCCATCTTTTGCAGGTTCCTGGTAGCCGGGGTCGTCAACGGCAAAACCTTTTGGCGGTAATTCGTACCCAACCGGCGGATCAAGTTTAACCTTTTCCCCTTTATTATTAATAAGGGTATCGGTAAGGGGGTTGAACTCCAGGGTTCCGGCAATGGCTAATGCCGTTACCATTTCAGGTGAGGCTACAAAGGCCATGGTGTTGGGATTGCCATCGGCGCGTTTGGCAAAATTCCGGTTAAAAGAATGTACAATGGTATTTCGTTCTTTTTTTTCGGCGCCAACCCTTGCCCACATTCCAATGCAGGGGCCGCAGGCATTGGCAAAAACGGTGGCGCCAATTTTATCAAACACTTCTAAAAAACCATCGCGTTCTATGGTAAACCTTACCTGCTCACTGCCCGGGGTAATGGTGAATTGTGAATGAAGTTTCAATCCTTTTTCATCCACTTGCCTGGCAAGACTTACAGCGCGGCTGATGTCTTCGTAGGAAGAGTTGGTACAACTGCCTATAAGTCCAACTTCAATTTTTGTAGGCCAGCCATTAGCCGCAGCGGCTTCTTTCATTTTCGAAATTGGCGTGGCAAGATCGGGCGTGAACGGCCCGTTTAAATGAGGTTCTAATTCATTCAGGTTAATTTCAATTAACTGGTCAAAATATTTTTCAGGGCTGGCATACACTTCTGCATCGCCGGTGAGGTGTTCTTTGATGGCATCGGCCATTTGCGCAATTTCTTCGCGCCCTGTGGCACGCAGGTATCTGCTCATGCTTTCATCGTATCCGAATGTGGAAGTAGTGGCGCCCACTTCAGCGCCCATATTGCAAATGGTTCCTTTTCCCGTACAACTCATGTTGGTGGCCCCTTCGCCAAAGTATTCAATGATGGCGCCGGTTCCTCCTTTTACCGTGAGGATGCCGGCAACTTTTAAGATCACATCTTTAGGGGTAACCCAGCCATTAAGCCTTCCCGTTAGTTTCACCCCAATCAGCTTTGGCATTTTTAATTCCCAGGGAAGCCCTGCCATTACATCGCAGGCATCAGCGCCACCAACGCCTATGGCTACCATACCCAGGCCTCCGGCGTTTACGGTATGGCTGTCGGTTCCAATCATCATTCCACCCGGGAAGGCATAGTTTTCGAGAACAACCTGGTGAATAATTCCGGCGCCTGGTTTCCAAAATCCAATTCCGTATTTGTTTGAAACGGAAGCCAGGAAATCGTACACTTCGCTGCTTTCATTCACTGCACGGGCAAGGTCGGTATTGCTGTTGTCTTTGGCTTCTATCAGGTGATCGCAATGCACGGTGGAGGGTACGGCAACTTTTGAGCGGCCACTTTGCATAAACTGCAATAAAGCCATTTGTGCAGTAGCATCCTGCATGGCCACCCTGTCCGGAGCAAAATCAACATAATCTTCACCGCGAACAAAAGGATTCCCCGTGGCTTCTCCACTCCACAAATGCGCATAAAGGATCTTTTCAGTAAGGGTTAAAGGTTTTTGGGTCACTTTACGGGCAGCAGCAATGCGGTTGGGAAAATTTGTGTAATGTTTGCGGATCATGTCGATGTCGAAAGCCATAAATAGAAGGTTTAATGCGGTAATGAACAATTTTGGAGCTTTTCAGCAGGATAAAGTATGCACCCAATTGAAAAAGAGGTACTTGTTATTTATACCCTTCCAAAATTGGATGCAAATTTACAGAACCCTGTTCAGTTGAGAAAGCGCTTGTTTTTAGTTTTCAAACTTTTTAATTTTGCGCCATGAACCGGGTAAAGGATTTTATTGAATGGCAGGTTTTTGGCGTGTGTTCGGCAATTGGAGAGCGGTTTGGGATCGCCACATCAGCCATAAGAAAATATTTTATCTACATTTCTTTTCTAACCATGGGGTCGCCCGTCATCATTTACCTTTTTGTGGCATTTTGGATGAACATAAAAAATTATGTGGTGAATGCAAGGAGGAACCCGCTGAGGTATTTTTAGATTACGGCCTTTCTCAACTTTACTAATTTCTGAAGCAGGCCTTCCATCAGGCTTAACTTAAGCATATTTGCGCCATCGCTTTTGGCAATGGCCGGGTTGGGGTGGGTTTCAATAAAAAGCCCGTTGGCACCGGTTGCTATCGCCGCTTTTGCAATGGTTTCAATCAGTTCGGGGTTTCCGCCGGTTACTCCGCCTGCCTGGTTGGGCTGCTGGAGCGAATGGGTGCAATCCATTATTACCGGTACGCCGGTTTCTTTCATCCACGGAATATTCCGGTAATCTACAACGAGATCCTGGTAACCGAACATATTTCCCCGCTCAATAAGCCCGATCCGGTTGTTGCCGGTTGATCTTACTTTATCTACGGCAAATTTCATGGAGTGCCCGCTGAGGAATTGCCCTTTTTTTATGTTGATGATCTTTCCCGTTTTGCCGGCTGCCAGCAGGAGTTCGGTTTGCCTGCACAGGAACGCCGGTATTTGAAGAACGTCAACATATTGGGCTGCTATTGCGGCTTCTTCTGCTGTATGAAAATCGGTGGTGGTGGGCAAATTTTTTGAGAGGCCCAGGTTCCGGATCATTTCCAATGCTTTTTCATCTCCAATCCCTGTAAATGACTGGGCGCTGGTTCGGTTTGCCTTCCTGTACGACGATTTAAAGATATAGGGTATGCCCAGGTTTTTGCATACCTGCGAAACCTTTTCAGCAGTTTCGGTAATCAATTCCTCACTTTCTACTACACATGGACCGGCAATCAGGAAAAACTGGTTTGGGTCGTATTGCTGTTTCGAAAAAAGTTCTGCAAGGTATGGTTCCATTCTGCAAAATTACAGCAATCGGTTTTATACATTTGCAGCAAACTATTTACCAATGGTAAAAGACAGGATCCTGGTGATTGGCGCTTCCGGACAAATAGGCGTTGAATTAACCCTTGCCTTGCGTAAAATTTATGGCAACGCCAATGTGGTTGCTTCCGATTTGCGCGAAGAAAATGAATTACTGAAGGGCACCGGCCCTTATGTAAGCCTCGATGTAACCAACAGGGAAATGCTTCACGTACAAATCGTAAGGCAGGGCATTACACAGATTTACCTGCTTGCGGCCATTCTCTCTGCTACCGGCGAAAAAAATCCGGGGCTTGCCTGGAACGTAAATATGCAAAGCCTGCTGAATGTGCTGGATATTGCCCGTGAAGAACAGGTGCAAAAAGTGTACTGGCCCAGCAGCATTGCCGTTTTCGGCCCAACCTCACCCAAAAAAAATTGCCCCCAGCAAACCATTATAGAACCGGTTACGGTTTATGGAATCAGTAAATACACAGGCGAGTTTTGGTGTAATTATTATCATCAACGGTATGGTGTAGATGTTAGAAGCCTCCGTTATCCCGGCCTCATCAGTTATAAAAGCGCACCGGGCGGGGGTACAACCGATTATGCAGTGGAAATTTTTCATACCGCCATTGATGATGGCAGATACACCTGTTTTTTGAAAGAAGACACTTACCTCCCAATGATGTATATGCCCGATGCCATCCGGGCAACCATTGAACTCATGGAGGCAGATGCTTCAAAAATTTCTGTACGAACTTCGTATAACCTTTCTGCAATGACATTTTCTCCTAAAGAAATTGCTGAAGAGATCAAAAAACATATTCCTGATTTCAGAATTAGTTATGAACCGGATTACCGGCAGCCTATTGCAGAAAGCTGGCCCCAAAGTATAGACGACCAGGTGGCCAGGAAAGACTGGGGATGGAAGGAAGAATATAATCTTGCAGAGATGACGGCAGATATGATACAGAACCTGAAACAAAACGGCAAATGAAAAATGCTTTCACAATAAAAAGTTTCTTATTTAGTCTTTTGTTTTCCTGCATAACTTTTTTGGGTTTCTCGCAGTTCAGGATGGGAGTGCAGGCAGGCGTTGCAATTTCCAATGCTAACCGCTCTGTTCCCGGCATTTCGATACCCGGTTTGTCGTTTGGTTCAAGCAGCATAGCAGGCGTTGTAGCAGGCGTTACGGGAAGCCTGCCGGTTTGGGAAAGGATCGAATTTCGCCCCGAAATTAATTTTATTCAGCGGGGCGCACACCTCACCTCAAGTTTCATCAGTTATACGATTGAGGGGAAATATACCCTTAATTATGCTGACATTCCTTTGAACGTGGTTTATGGATTCAACGTTGGAAAAAACAAGTTGTATGCAGGCCTTGGCCCCGAAGTCGCATTTGGGTTATCGGGAAAAGGAAAGGGAGATAATAACCAGGATATAAAAATTAAATTTGATGGAAAGGATACCTTATCTACGGATTATATTCATCTGAAAGCTCCTGATTTCGGGCTGTCTTTTTGTTTGGGTTTCCAGTTTAAAAACGGCATGTTTCTGGATGGCGGATATTTTCTTGGGTTAACGGATATTGATCCGAATAAGGATTTTGTGTGGAAGAACCACGGTTTTACCATTAAGCTCGGTTACCTGTTTAATAAATGGTGATTTGAATTTCCCCTGAATTGGTTTCTGCGTTTACCCGGCAGCGGTAGTGTATGTATTTACTTAATCCCCAATACATCCTGCATGTTGAAGATTCCCTTTTTGCCTGCAATAAACTCTGCGGCAAGCACTGCGCCCAAAGCAAAGCCGTGCCTGTTATGTGCGTTATGAATGATGGTTATGTCATCTATGGAAGAACTGTAGCTGATGCTGTGGATTCCCGGCGCCGGATCAATTCGTTTGCTGATGATTTGGAGCTGATCTTTTTCTGAAGGCTGGTTGTTCGTCCAGCTTTTTTTTGATGGATTATTTTCGATGATCTGGCTGGCAAGGGTTATGGCCGTTCCGCTTGGGGAATCTTTTTTTTGGGTATGATGGGTTTCTTCAATTTTCACATCATAATTTGGATAATGGCTCATGAGTTGGGCAAGCTTCTTATTCAGTTCAAAAAAAATATTTACCCCAACAGAAAAATTGCTGGCATATAACAGGGCGCTGCCTGCCTGTTTACATGCTTTTTCCACTTCATCCCAATGTGAAAGCCAGCCGGTACTTCCGCATACAACCGGGGTTTTTGCCCGGATACAGGTTTGCAGGTTTGCCACTGCAGTATCAGGTCCGGTAAATTCTATGGCAACATCTGCTTTTTGTAGTGTTGCTTCCGTTAGTAAATTCGAATTGTGTACATCAATGGCCAATAATATCTGATGGCCGCGTTCTCTGGCTACGGGTTCTATTTCTTTCCCCATTTTACCGTAACCGATGAGGATGATATTTAAGGGAGTTGTTTTTTTTGCCTCCTGAAGTGGCATGTTGTGCTGCTTTAAAACAAATATAAACTAAATGTAGGTTGATGGATTGGGTTAACGTTTTCCAATGTTCAATACAAGGCTTAAGCCGGAAGTATTTGCCATCGGGCTATAGCCGGGTTTAATTTGCAGGCTCAGGTCATCACTCACATCAAAAGTTTTCAGATGGGCATCTACAGCGGCATCTGCCACATTCAATCCCCAAAATACCAGAAAAAATATTCCGCAATAGTCCATATTTTGCCTTACGCTGTTTCTGAAAACCCTGATCCTGTCCGGCTGATCTTTTACGTTGAAATAAGGTTGCTTAATGAGATAGTCGTTTGACGGAATGGTATCTGTTGCAAGGATGTATGCCTGCTTTGCATCGCGGTATTGGCGCAGGTTGCGGAAAAACAGGTAGGTGGTTGTGCCAAGGGCTGCATAAACAATCGGAACTTTCCATACCTTATGGTTGGTGATCTGGCCCCAGCCGGGTATAATGGCCGACCGTATTATGGCTTTTCTCGGGTTGTATTTGATGGAAGAATCTGTTTTTGAATTTATGGTTCCGGCGCTGATTAACCTGGGGTGCTGAATGGTAAGGCTGTCCTGCCCCAATGCACAACTGAAAATGGCAAAGCCAAATAATAAAGCAATAACGTATTTCAACCTAACTAACGTTTACATCCAGTTTATCGAGAAGGCTGTTCAGTTCTTCCAGCGAGTAATATTCCATCGAAATGCTTCCGTAACCTTTTTTATGATGGTTTAGTTTTACCCTGGTATTGAACCTTTCGGCTAAGTTATCTTCGATTTTCCGGAAAGTAGGTGAAAGCTCGGGTTTTACGGCAGGTTTAACAGTTTTGCCGGCGTACATTTTACGAACCAGGTCTTCGGTTTGCCTTACGGAGAGTTCTTTTGATTTTATCTCGTTAAATACAAAAAGTTGTTTTTCGATTGCATCAACATTTATGAGTGCGCGGGCATGGCCCATGCTGATGCTGTTGTTCCTTACCGCCACCTGGATGTCGGGAGGAAGTTTCAGCAGCCTGATGTAATTGGTAACGGTTGATCGTTCCTTTCCCATTCTTTCTGCCACCTGTTCCTGGGTGTAATCAAGGTCTTCCATCAGCCTTTTATAACTGAGGGCAATTTCGATGGCATTTAAGTTTTCGCGTTGCAGGTTTTCGAGTAGTGCAAGTTCGAGCAGATTGCTGTCGTTGGTTTGGCGGATGTAAACAGGAACGTCTTTTAGCCCTGCAGATTTTGCTGCCCTGAACCTGCGTTCGCCGGCAATCAGTTTATATTTCCCGTTTTTTTGCGGGGCAACGGTGAGGGGTTGAATGATGTCATGTATCCGTATAGACGAAGCGAGTTCGCTTAGCGCGATTTCATCAAAATCTTTTCTGGGTTGTGAAGAATTTGTTTCAATTAAACTTAATGGGATGCGCGTAACGGAAGTGGCTTTTTCTGCAACATCTGTTTTTAATGCACCTCCGGTGGTTTTAAGGTCGGTTTCAATATTTTGAAGAAGGCTTCGGATACCTTTTCCCAGCGCTTCATTTTTTTTATTGGGTGTACTCATATTTTTTCGGTTATGGAAGTATTTTATCTTCCTGCCTTATTTTGGTAAGGTTGTTTTTCTGGAGAATTTCTTTGGCCAGGTTGAGGTAATTTACCGCACCCTTGCTGTCGGAATCGTAAAGGATAACCGGTTTGCCCACACTGGGCGCCTCACTCAGTTTGGTGTTGCGGTGGATGATGCTGTTGAAAACCATTTCATCAAAATGCCTGCGCACTTCGCTTACCACCTGGTTGCATAAGCGTAGCCTGCCATCGTACATGGTCATCAAAATTCCTTCTATTTTGAGATCGGGATTGAGGCGGTTTTGTACAATTTTTACGGTATTAAGCAGTTTTCCTAATCCTTCCAGCGCAAAAAATTCGGTTTGCACCGGCACCACCACGCTATCTGCGGCAACCAGTGCATTTACCGTAATCAAACCGAGAGAAGGAGAACAGTCGATTACAATAAAATCGTATTGACCGGCAACGGGTTCCAGCAGTTGTTTTAATACGCTTTCCCTGTTTGGATAGTTGATCATTTCAATTTCTGCGCCCACCAGATCGATGTGGGAGGGGATCAGATCGAGAAAAGGTAAACTGGTTTTCAGGATCACGTCTTTAGCCTCTGCTTCATTCACCATACAATCGTAAAGGCTTTTGGTTACGTTGTGGAGATCGAAGCCTACACCTGTGGTGCTGTTTGCCTGTGGGTCGGCATCTACCAGCAGGGTTTTGTATTCGAGAATGGCCAAACTTGCCGCCAGGTTAATGGCAGTAGTGGTTTTACCAACTCCTCCTTTTTGATTTGCTATTCCTATAATTCTTGCCATTCTGTATTCGCTTACTTAAATTTCGATGGTTTCTCCAATTGAAGGCAGCAGCAGTTCTTTGCCCTTTGCCGCAAAAATATGTTTTGCCGCTTCTTTATCAATGGTAATTGGCGGAAAGGTATTGTAATGCACCCCAATTACTTTTTTTGTACCGGAAAATTCTGCCGCAATTGCTGCATCTTCTGCACCCATTGTAAAATAATCGCCAATGGGGAGAACCGCAAAATCAATCTTTGCCCATAAGGGGATAAGTTGCATATCGGTTGTAAGTGCAGTATCGCCACTGTAATAAAAATTTTTTTCTCCCTTTATCACAAAACCCATGGGGCTTCCGCCGTTGCTGCCATCCGGCAAAACCGACGAATGGATGGCATTTACGCATTTCAACTCACCAAAATCAAATGCTTTCTTTCCCCCGGTGTTCATGCTTTCAATCTTCCCGATACCCTTTGCCGCATACCATTCTGCCACTTCATAATTGGAGATGAGGGTTGCACCGGTAGATTTTAATATCGCTTCTGCATCGGCCAGGTGATCGCCATGACCATGGCTGATGATCACATAATCTGCCTCAATTTCATTAATATTGATGCCCGAAGCCAGTTTATTGGGTGTAATAAAGGGATCAAAAACTAAGTTTTTCTGGTTGGTTTGCACCGCAAAACAGGATTGACCGTAATATGTGAATTTCATATTATAATATAGGGATAAATCTGCAATTGGGGCAAAATTAGCCATTCGGAACAATAAAAACGGAAACAATACGGCAGGCTTATTTGTTGGTAGCTTGCGAACATACCGGCGAAAATTTATGATTACAGTGATTTCGGGCAGTAACCGTGATAATTATACCAAAAAAATAGCAAAGGTTTACCATCATTTGCTTAACCAGATGGAAGTTGAAAATCAATTGATGACCTTAGAAGGGCAACCGGTTTTTCAGCGGGATGATGCTTTTCGGGAAATGGAGTTAAAATGGCTTAAACCGGCTTCAAAATTTATCATAGTAATGCCTGAGTATAACGGATCGTATCCCGGTATTTTAAAATTAATGATGGACAATACCGATGTTCCTCAAACCTGGTGGCATAAAAAAGTTGCACTTACCGGGGTAGCTACGGGCAGGGCTGGAAACCTCAGGGGGATGGAACACCTCACCGGCTCCTTGCTTCACATGAAAATGCTGGTTCATCCCAACCGGCTGCCCATCAGCCGGGTAAATACCCTGATGGATGAAAACGGGCAACTGCACGATGAACCCACCCTGAATGCCATACGCATCCAGATCGGAGAATTTATAAACTTTTAAAACCAGTATGCGAACAACCACAGGCGGAATAATCATTATCGCAATCCTGTTATTACTCGATTTTTATATCTTTTCAGTTATCAGGTCAATTTGGTTTTCTTCTTCGCCCAAAACCCGTTTTTGGATTGGGGCGGTTTATTGGTTTTTGGCGATTGTATCAATAGCCGGAATGATCCTTTTCGTGTACACTTCACCGGAAGTGTTGGGGAGAAAGGTAAGAACCTACCTGTTTTCACTTATTGCAATACTGTTTTTTGCAAAATTAGCCGCAGCCACTTTTTTTATTATTGATGATCTTCGCCGTTTCTTTCAGTGGGGTGGCAGTAAGTTGTTTTTATCCAATACCGCTGCCGATCCGGTAAAAGGCCAGGGCATCAGCAGGTCTGCTTTCATGAACTGGCTCGGGCTTGCAGCGGGTACCAGTATTTTTGGAACCTTCCTATATGGGTTTGGAAACCAGTATAATTATCATGTAATTAAGCAAAAACTCTCCTTTCTAAACCTGCCCCCGGCTTTCAGGGGGCTTCGTATTTTACACATCAGCGATATTCACAGCGGTACATTTATGAATCCGAAAGCCGTACAACGGGGAATTGATAAAATCATGGCACAAAAAGCCGACATCATTCTCTTTACCGGCGATCTCGTAAATGATATGGCTTCCGAAATGAAAGAATATGCTGCCATGTTTTCACGGCTTAATGCACCAATGGGAGTGTATTCCGTTTTGGGAAATCATGATTACGGGGATTATATGCAATGGCCTCAAAACGGATTAACCAAACATCAAAACTTAGAACGGCTTAAAGAAGTACAGGCCGGTATGGGTTGGAAATTGCTTTTGAATGAGCATGTGGTGCTTAAAAGGGGAGAAGATGAAATTGCCCTGATCGGTATCGAAAACTGGAGCGCAAAAGCCCGGTTTCCGAAATATGGTAAAATGGAACCTGCGTACCGGGGTTGCGAAAAATATCCTTTTAAAATTTTGATGAGCCACGATCCCAGCCATTGGGATGCAGAGATCAGGCCCAAATATCCAGATATCGATCTCATGCTTAGCGGCCATACACACGGCATGCAGTTTGGCGTGGAAATTCCGGGATTTAAATGGAGCCCCATTGAATATGTGTATAAACAGTGGGCGGGTTTATATGAAGAGGGGAAACAAAAATTATATGTAAACAGGGGCTTTGGATGCATCGGCTACCCGGGAAGGGTGGGTATCCTCCCCGAAATTACCCTTATTGAACTGGCATAAAAAAACCGCCAATTGGCGGTGAATTAATTAATACACTTTTCTTTCCTTTCTCATCCCGTTGCGTTTACTTCTGCCTGAGCCTTCATCGGAAGGGCGCTTATATCCGCCATCGGCTTCGTTCATTCGAACGGTACGGTTATTAAATCTTTTTCCATCCAGCGAACGAATCATCTTTCCTGCTGCGGAACGATCAACCTCAACCCAACTGTTCATTTCACGAAGGTCGATGCGGCCAAGGGTATCTTTTTTGAGGTTGCTTTCATCGAGGATGAACTGCAGAAAGCTTGCTTTATAAAAACCATCTTTTGTTCCCAGGTTTATAAACAGGCGGGTGAATCCTGAATCGCGATGGTTAAAGTTACCTCTTTCGCGGCGGGAATTGTTGGTTTTCCCATACTCACGGTTATCAATACGTGCAGTTCTGGATTCTTTTATGTTAAGGTCTTCCGCGTTGTCGTAATATTTTAAGAAATGGCTGAATTCTAATGCGGCCACCCTTTGCAGGATTTCTTCTTTAGATATATCGGCAAACCTTTCCATCAAATCGGGAAGGTAGGTTTCATAATCGCCATTAGAAATATCTGCTTCCGTAAGCCTGTCCATAAAATGGAAAAACTGTTTCCTGCACACTTCCTTTCCGGATGGGATATCTAATTTATGAAATGGTGCATTGATCATTTTTTCAAGCTGGCGGATCTTATATATTTCCCGTACATGGCAGATGGATACGGAAATGCCGCTCTTTCCTGCGCGGGCAGTTCTTCCACTGCGGTGCGTATATACTTCCATGTCGTCGGGAAGTTCGAAGTTGATTACATGGGTAATGCCATCAACATCAATTCCTCTTGCCGCCACATCGGTTGCAATCAGCAGTTGAAGCGCCTTTGAACGGAAACGACCCATTACCTTGTCGCGTTGCTGCTGGGTAAGGTCGCCATGAAGGGCTTCAATATCATAACCCGCTTTTGATAAGCGTTCAGAAATTTCCTGGGCATCGGCCTTGGTGCGGGTAAAAATGATGCCATACATTCCCGGGTTAAAATCGATTAACCTTTTGAGGGTTTCGTAACGCTGGTGTGCTGCACATACATAATAGTTGTGCACGATGTTGATGTTGCCACTGTTCTTTTTCCCAACGGTTACTTCTTTTGGGTTCTCCATGAAGTTGCGCGAAATGGCCCTTACTTCGGGAGGCATGGTAGCGCTGAAAAGCCAGATGCTTTCGCGGTTGAGGGTGTTTTTCAGTACAAAATCAATATCATCTCTAAAACCCATGTTTAGCATTTCATCGGCTTCATCAAGTACCACATATTTTACTTTTTGCAGGTCGATGGCTTTTCTTTCAATCAGGTCGATCAGCCTGCCCGGTGTGGCCACCACAATCTGAACTCCCTGGCGGAGGTTCCTGATTTGCATGGTGATGGAAGCTCCGCCATAAACAGCTTCTACATTTACCCCGCGAATCTTTTTCTTAAAATTCTGGAGATCGTTGGTTATCTGGAGGCATAATTCGCGGGTGGGGCAAACCACTAATGCCTGAGGAAATTTATCCTGAGGGTTAATTAATTGTAACAGCGGAAGCCCGAATGCAGCCGTTTTCCCGGTTCCTGTTTGTGCCAGGCCTACAAAATCGGTAGTGCCTGAAATGAGGATGGGGATTGCTTTTTCCTGAATTGGTGTTGGGGATTCAAATCCCATCTCGGTTACTGAAGCAACGAGTTGCTCATTCAAACCAAGCAGTTCAAAATTGTTCATAATTTTCTTTTAAGGAATGGGCTTCCCATTGAGTACAGGTACCCATTAAATCCATGTTTTTTAAAATGGAAAACATATTATGCTACGGACTGTTGAACTAAAGAGAAGGAAGATAAACCCAAATCATATCAATGCCCCTTTTCAACAGCGGCTGAACACGTTATGCAGTCCGGTGAAAAATCCGGCGCAAATTTAGTGTTATTCAGCCATAATACAAGCGTTTATTTTAATTCTTTCAAATCAGGAATCCCGGTATTTGTGTACGATCATTAAATGATGTGAACCGGAATCTTGTTAATAATCTACAAAAAGTGATCTTTCTGGAAATATGCTGTAGCCCGAAAACCCCTTTTCCGGATGGCATGTTAGCATTTTTCGAACCTATTTAACATTGCTGTATAACCGGATGTTGAAATTCCCCTCTAATTTCAATTTTCAAATCTGAATAATTTATGAAAAGGAACATTGTATTCATTACGTTATTGCTTGCATTCGGAAGTTACGGGCAGGTTTTTGCCCAGGGCATTCACCTCGGCGTTAAAGTGGGCACAGATATTAAAAAGCTGACGGGTACATCATTCTCCGATCAGTTTTCGTATGGCTATCACCTGGGCGGGCAGCTCGAAATTGGCCTGGGTAAAGTGGTAGGGATACAACCCGAAGTGTATTTCAGCCAGGTGAATATTGATACCACCGATAAATTTTCGCAGGTATATCAGTTTAATAAAATTTCGAGTGTAAAGCTGCAATACATCAACATCCCCATATTGCTGAGCATAAAACCCAACAAATTTGTTGCGTTACAGGCAGGCCCTCAATATGGAATACTGATGAATAAACACAATACGGTTTTGGAAAACGGAAAAGAAGCTTTCAAAAATGGCGATTTCAGTATGCTTGCCGGAATTCAACTGGATATTTCCAAAATAAGGTTGTATGGACGTTATGCTGTGGGATTAAGTGAGCTGAATGATATCGATAATCAGGATAAATGGAAAAGCCAGACCTTTCACCTGGGGCTTGCACTTATTTTCTGAGGATTTGATAATCGCCATCGTTTAGCATCCTGATCACCATACTTGGGCGCCGTGCAGTCATATCATCCTGCCGGTGCTTTACCACATAATCTACCCCGGTTATTATTTTTTTATCAATATCCATAAATAAAGCAGGTGGCGGGTAGCCGCTGATGTTAGATGAGGTGGATACGATGGGTTTCCCGAATTTAAGGATCAGTTCCTGGCAAAAATCATCTTTCACCACCCTTATGCCTACACTGCCATCCGCATTTATCAGGTTGCCTGCGAGGTTTACCGCATCGTCATAAATCATGGTTATGGGTACATTGATCCCTTTAAGGTAATCGAAGGTTTTCAGGTTGTGCTGCCGGGTGTATTTGGGAATGTCTGCTTCACTGGCAAGCAGGATGATCATGCTCTTCTCTTCATTCCTGTTTTTGAGTTTATAAATTTTAGCCACTGCAATTTCGTTTGTGGCATCGCAGCCAATGCCCCATACCGTATCGGTAGGATAAAGAATTAACCCGCCGGCATTAAGCGTGTTTATGGCGTTATCAAGATCATCGTGGTATTGCATCCTTAGTTAAGGTTTCAAGTAACTGATTGTTTTGTATGGTGAGGGCGCACTTAAAATGTTTTTCAGGACATTCTCTCCTTCCATGCAAACCGCAAGGCCTGCAATAAAGCTGTTCTGTTGTTTCCACAATAAATGATTGCTGAGAAAGCGGGGTATATCCAAAACCCGGAATGGTTGAGCAGAAAATGGCGGTAACCGGTGCATTCATTGCCGAACAAAAATGAAGGGGTGCGCTGTCGTTTACATAATTCATTTTTGCTTTTTTCATAAGGGCGGCCGATTGAAGAAAACTGAGGCTGCCTGCCAGAATCTGCACAGCAGGATGTGTTGTTTTTTTCAGGATGATCTCACAATCCGGTTTGTTATCGGGTCCTCCCAATAAATATATTTTATACTCCGGTGGAACGGAATCGATAAACTCAATCCATTTTTCGGAGGGGTACTGCTTGGTAAACCAAACACTTGATGGCGTGATGGTAATAAATGGGCTTTGCGCAAAAGGAGCAGTGATTTTAAAATCTGATTCGGAAGGGTAGAGTTTGGGCATTGCCGCTACCGGATCGGTAAACGGGGCAATGAGTGCCTGGTTACGTTCAGTTTCGTGTTTAGGATTTGAAGGGTCAATGAGGTGCGTTACGGTTTTTGAAAAAGCCCGGCTTAGCGGGTTCTTATCGAAACCGATGCTTTCCTTAGCACCTGAAAAAGCCGTAAGCAGCCCGGTGGAGAAAAAACGTTGTACATTAATGACCCTGTCGTATTTTCTCTTTCTGATGCGCATTAAAAGCGATAACAGGTTCCTGGTCTTTTTCTTCTTTTTATCCCAGATCAATACTTCCCTTATGAACGGGTTATTGGCCAGCAGGGATTCATTTCCTTTTCTCACTAAAAAATCGATGGATTGAGAAGGAAAATACTGATTCAGTTTTTCTACAAGGGAGGTGGCTAAAACCACATCGCCAATAAATGCTGTTTGTATAATAAGGATCCCCGGCACGGGGCAAAGTTATCCATAAAAATCCTGGCAATGGAGAAAGAGAGAGGTATTACATTTGCTAAAAATCATCAATATGCAGGAACTGATTGCTGAAATATGGGGAAATAGGGATTTGCTTAGTTCGCCCAAATATCAGGATGTAATTAAAGATTGTATTGAGGAAATAGATAAAGGGAAGCTTCGTGTGGCCGAACCCGTTATAGGAGGCTGGCAGGTAAATGAATGGGTGAAACAAGCTATACTCCTGTATTTTGGGGTTCAGCAAATGCAAACATTTGAATTGCCTCCATTTGAGTTTTACGATAAAATGAAACTGAAATCGGGATATGCATCTCTTGGTGTGCGGGCTGTACCTCATGCTGTTGCCCGTTATGGGGCATTTCTGGCAAAGAATGTGGTGCTGATGCCTTCTTATGTAAATATTGGCGCGTATGTAGATGAAGGTACCATGGTTGATACCTGGGCTACCGTAGGCAGTTGTGCACAAATTGGTAAGCGTGTGCACCTGAGCGGCGGTGTGGGGATAGGTGGCGTGCTTGAACCCCTGCAAGCCAGCCCGGTAATAATAGAAGATGATTGTTTTATTGGCAGCCGCTGCATTGTGGTGGAAGGAGTGAGGGTAGGGAAGGGCGCTGTGTTGGGGGCTAATGTGGTGCTCACGCAATCTACCAGGATCATTGATGTAAGTGGTATTGATGCCAAAGAAATGAAGGGATATGTTCCCGAAAGAAGTGTGGTAATTCCCGGTACTTACCAAAAAGATTTCCCCGCCGGAACCTATGGGGTGAGCTGTGCCCTGATTATTGGAACACGCAAAGCAAGTACCGATTTAAAAACCAGCCTGAACGATGCGCTTCGCGATTTTAATGTTTCGGTATAGGTCGTTTTTTGTAATGATGAATCTGTTCTTAAATGATAACCTGTAATGGATGAGGATTTAAAAACGCACTGGGAGCATATTTATGCAACCAAACCATTTGAAACCATGAGCTGGTATCAGCCCTATCCCGGTATATCAATGGAAATCATTCAGGCATTATCCATTTCTCCTGATGCAGCAATGATTGATGTGGGGGGTGGAGATGGCTTTTTGGTTGATGCCCTGTTGAAGAAAGCATTTTCCAACATTACCGTATTGGATATTTCATCGAATGCCCTTAACCGTGCTAAGAACAGGCTGGGAGCAAGAGCTGAAAAAGTAAACTGGATAACCTCCAATGTGAAGGAGTTTAAAACAGAGAAATGTTTTGATTTTTGGCACGACAGGGCGGCTTTTCATTTTTTGAAGGAACCGGAAGATGTTGAAAAATATGTGGAAGTGGCTTCATTGGCAATAAGAAGCGGAGGGTATTTGGTGGTTGGTACCTTTTCGGAAGAAGGCCCCCAAAAATGCAGTGGCCTTCCCATTCAGCAGTATTCCGAACAAAAGCTGGAGAAAGCTTTTTCCAGCTTTTTTGAGTGTGTGAAATTTATCCAACACAAACATCAAACACCTTCAGGAAGGGTTCAGGATTTTTTATTTGCGGTAATGAAGCGAATATAAAGCAGGGAAAATCTGTTTAATACGGGGTATTGATCCTAAACTAAATTCTCATGCACAATTACAACTTATATTCATTTTACTCATAAAAAAATCAACCATGGAAAAAACGCTTTTAAATAAACCTAATGGCCGGCTTATAATTATCCTGGCAATTGCAACAGCCCTGCTGCTGGTTCCGTTTGTTGGGATGCTGTTCACTAAGGAAGTGAAATGGACCTTATCTGATTTTGTTGTTGCTGCCGTATTATTATATGGAACAGCATTCTTGTTTGAATTAATAATGAGGAAAATACGAACAACCAAATACAGGGTAATTGCATTCATTATCCTCTTTGTATCATTAATATTAATTTGGGCCGAACTCGCTGTTGGAGTTTTTGGAACTCCGTTTGCGGGGAGTTAGAAAACTGATGCTGCACCATGTGCAAATTGCCTGTACGAATAAGGATAGGTAATTGGCTAAATCATCAATCGTAATGCTAAATCCCGTATTTAAACCAGTTTCTTCAATTCAAAAATATCTTTCCTTCTGTCGTTTAGGTTTCTTACGTTTCCAAAACGATTAAGCTGCCTTAATAAATCAATATCCACATCCACCACAAGTATCATTTCGGTATTAGGAGTTGCTTCGGCCTTGATGCCGTTTGCCGGAAATGCAAAATCGCAGGGCGTAAACACTATGGATTGGGCATATTGTATATCCATGTTGTGTACCCTGGGCAGGTTTCCAACACTTCCTGCCAATGCAACATAACATTCGTTTTCGATGGCTCTTGCCTGTGCGCAGTTCCTTACACGCGAATAGCTGTTTTGTGTATCGGTAAGGAAGGGTACAAATAAGATGTCCATGCCTTCATCGGCCAGCAACCTGCTAAGTTCTGGAAATTCAGAATCATAACAGATCAGCACTCCAATTTTACCACAATCGGTATCAAATGTTTTGAGTTTATTTCCCCCCTGTAATCCCCAAACTTTGGCTTCATCGGGGGTGATGTGTAATTTCTCGTACGACTCTATACTTCCGTCTCTCCTGCACAAATAACCTACGTTAAATAATAAATTATCCCTTACCAGCGGCATGCTTCCGGTTAGGATGTTGATGTTGTAGGAGATGGCCATATTCGAAAATTTCTCCATGATGTCCGGAGTGTAACCGGCGAGATTCCGGATGGCTTCGGCTTCGCTCAGGTGATTGTATTTTGCCATTAGCGGTGCATTGAAGAACTCAGGGAAAAGGGCAAAATCGCACCGGTATTCCGAAACGGCATCTACAAAAAATTCAACCTGTTGCAATAAGTCATCCACATCTTTATATGGTCTCATTTGCCATTGTACAAGTCCAAGCCTTACCACACGCTTTACCGTGAGGGGTGTTTCATTTGGCTTTGCATAATAGATGTTGTCCCATTTCAGCAAAACGGCATATTCGTTTGAAGCCTGGTCGCCTTCGAGGTAACCTTTAAGAATCCGGGTGGGATAAAAATCGTTTGCCAGTTGAAAACTTAAAACCTGGTCGTAAATCTCTTTGTGTTTTACTTTTTCAATGTATTCCTTTGGGCTCATTTCATCGCTGTACTTGTGGTAATTGGGTATCCGTCCACCAAATGCAATCCCTTTTAAATTCAGGTTTTCGCATAGTTCTTTACGATAATCATACAATCTTCTTCCCAGCCTAAGCCCCCTGAATTCAGGAACGATAAACACTTCAATTCCATATAAAGTATTCCCATTTGTATTGTGTGTACTGAAAGAATAATATCCCGTGATTTCTTTAAAGGAATGATTTTTTTCGAAGCGGTCGCCATCAACAATAATCGACAATGCACAACCTGCAATCTGATCGTTCACTTTAATTACAACCTGACCTTCCGGGAACTTTTTTATGAGTTCGGCAATTTGTTGTTCTCTCCAATACTGATTAGGCATGGTAAGGTACGATTCGATCATTGCCTTCTTTAATTCCTGGTAATGCGCTATAGTTAAATAGGCTAAGCTGATGTTTTCAATTTTGTCCATAAATGATTTTATTTGTTCCGGGTTTTTGTTCGTTATACCGTAGAAATTCAAATATCGGTATTCAGGTTTCTCCGGTTGCTGCTTTTTATACTCAGGTACTCCGGCACTTAGTTTTATTTTATTCTCGTTGTAGATTCCGGATACAACAGGTATTTGCCGGGTAATGGTTGGGCTGTTAGGTTCTGCCTGGGAAATTGTTTTATTAGCAAAAATCCGCTAACTGAAAGTAAAGGATCGGGTTAGTTCCTGAAATAAAATCAGTTAGGTGAAAAATGAAAGTTCATTTGGTGTTATCCCTCTCATCAGGTAATAGAACCGCAAATCAATCTAACAATACCCTCTTAAAATTGTTCAAAATTATTTTGAGGAAATATTAATATCTCAATACCTTTCCTGAACAAGACCGGGTTTAAATATCTGCATGTTTTAATTCCCGGTCTGATTCAATTCTTAACTGCATTAATCCTTTTTATGAAATTGGTTAGAATCTTCTTGTATGTTTTGGTTTTTGCTATACTTTTTGTGGTTGGCTGGATAGCTTATGTTAAACTTGCTCTTCCGGATGTGGCCTTAATGAAGGACATTAAAATTCCATCGGACCCGGTAAGTATTGAACACGGAAAATATCTTGCAAATAATGTGGCAGTTTGTATTGATTGTCATTCTGAAAGAGATTGGACAAAATTGAGCGGGCCAATTATTCCCGGAACCGAAGGTGGTGGAGGAGAACATTTCGATAAAAATGCCGGTTTCCCGGGCAGCTTCTATTCAAAAAACATTACACCGGTGGGTTTAGCCGGCTGGAGTGATGCAGAAATTTTCAGGGTGGTTACTTCCGGGGTTACCAAAAACAATGAAGCCATGTTTCCGGTAATGCCATACCTGCATTATGGCCAATGTGATGCAAAGGATATTGCAGATATCATTGCGTACATTAAAACACTGAAACCCATTCAGCATGAAGTGGCTGCTTCGGAAGCCGACTTCCCGGTGTCTATTTTGATTAACACCATGCCTAAGGCAGCTTCTTTTACGCAAAGACCGCCGGAATCTGATAAAATCGCTTATGGCGGGTACTTGGTAAATATGGCAGCGTGTGGTGAGTGTCATACAAAAAGAGATAAGGGGAAACCTGTTGAAGGAATGGAATTTGCCGGCGGTATGGAGTTTATGATGCCAACTTTTGGAACGGTAACTTCGGTTAACCTCACACCTGATAAGGAAACCGGAATAGGTGGCTGGACCGAAGAAAGTTTTGTGAATATGTTCAGGCAGTTTTCAAAAGATTCGGGGTATGTGGTGCCAAAAGCTAAGCCTGGAGCGCTGAATACACCTATGCCATGGACGATGTATGGCAATATGAAAGTGGATGATCTTAAAGCTATTTATGCATACCTGCAAACAGTAAAGCCCGTAAAGAACCGGGTTGAACTATTCAGACCCTGATTGAACAGCGTTATTCACCATTTCTGAGCGCTAAAATATCTATGCACTGTTTTATATTTTATTAATCACAGATGGCGCTGTGTTTTGGATGGAGAAGTTAATGAAGAAATACGCAATGTTACTTTCAAGGCACGTTGCTGGGAAAAGGATATTAGCCTTTATGCGTTGGCGTTAGAGTGAATTAATGAATTTAATAACCCTGTTTCTATCGGCCAGGGAGAGTTGCATAAAATTATTCTTTGCATTTTCTGCCTCGCCGCCATGCCACAGTATGGCTTCTTCAATGGTTCTTGCACGGCCATCGTGCAGGTAATACGGGGTACCGTTTGTTTTTTGAAACAGCCCTATTCCCCAAAGCGGTGCTGTTCTCCATTCTTTGCCGGTTGCCCTAAAATCGGGGCGGCCATCCGCAAGCCCATCGCCCATATCGTGCAGCAGCAGGTCGGTAAATGGTTGTATCCGCTGGTTATTCAATGCTTTTACTGAGAGATCGGGGCCGGTTTGAATAACCGGTTTGTGGCAGCCACTACAATTAATTTGCCTGAATAATTCTCCGCCCAATTTTACATCTGGGTCTGTTACATTTCTTCTTGCAGGAACTGCAAGGGTTTGCACATAAAATATCACATAATTCAGGGTAGAATCGGCAAGTTCGGGGTCGTCATTATATTGATCGGCCTGTGGCTGCCCGGCACAACTTTCGAATGGGAAGATATAATTAGTGATTCCCATATCCTGGTTATACGCAGATGCAACCTGAACGGCGAGGCTGGAAACATTAGCTTTTAAGCCAAACCTGCCCAGTTCGGTTTGCCCGGTTTGCGGGTTATAAACATAATTTGGCCTGCCACTGATTCCATCAGCGTTAGCATCGTTTTCATCTGCATATCCCAAAATGGTGGATTCTGGAATATTTTGCAGTAGCCCCAATCCGAATACAGGCGGAGCAACTCTTGGTGAGGTAAGCATATTTGCCGGGAAGGGTTGATACGGATTGGTAAACGTATAAGTGGGAACCCTGAGCGAAACGGTTGTTCCATCGGGGTATTGAACCGTTTGCCCGGTGTAGCTGATGTTTACTTTTGCCTCAGGTAATCTTCCAAAAATGGCCAGATCCTGAAGTTGTCCTCCAAAGCCGGGTACCGGCAGGTTAGCTCCAAAAGCATCCATACCGGGAAGGCCTACCCGAAAAAGCATCGATGAAGTGGGCAGGCCTGCGGTTGGGGTTCCTTTGCCGTCGTTATGGTGGCAGGAAATGCAGCTTACATTATTGAAAACAGGGCCCAGCCCACTGTTAACAGGAGCCGGAGCGGAAACAAAAGTTTGCTCAAAAGCGGCATCTCCAAGCTCGTGAACGGTTTCCTGCCGGTCATCAAGCCCATCAACAGGATGAGTGAAAGCTTTTGAGGTTTCATCAAAAACACTGGCCATTCCACCTGCCAGTCGCTCATCATATCCGTCATCCGGAAATAATGAGGCCTTATGGCATTGGGTAAATATCAGTACAGATCCCGTAATCAAACAAATGGTCAGCGTTTTTTTCAATGTTCCTGGTTAGTTGGTAATATATTGAAGAATGAATGGAAGAAGCTGGCTTTCGAGGGTGGTTTTTAAGGTGGCCAGCGCATTCATGGTTTGCTGGCATAAGGGCCGCTGGTTGATGATGGCTTCTTCGTAATTCATGGTAATATTGTCGAATGAATTGATTGCAGTTTGAATTTGATCTTTTATCTGGTTGTTGAGCGAAATGTTTTTTGCTGCTACCAGGTTGCTGATTCCTTTACCAGATTGGCCATTAAAGCTGCACAGGTAAACATTCTGAAGGCCGATGAGGTTGTTTTTAAAATCGGCAACGGAATTTCCGCTGTAGGGCGATTCCACAAGCTGGGGATCCATTGCATCAAACGGTTCTTTCATTTTTCCCTCACCCACTTCTTCGCAAATGGCAATCATTGCACCTGCAATAGCCAGGTAGGCTTCTTTTTTGGTGCTAAATGTGGTACTTCCGTTTCCTGCATTTATTACTTCGTTGGCATAATTAACAGGCGCGGTGCTCCAGCTTAAGTATAAGTCGTTGCAGGTTTGCTGCAAATCAGTTGCCAGGCTGAGCATATAAGTTTTTTGTCTGTCGGTAATGGAAGCTGCGGTTCTGCTTCCATGATCACCAAACAAAATGTATTCAATGGGGTGATAGCCCCTAAGCGACAGCGTTAGTGCCTGTACATCGGTTGTGCTAAGCGGGTTTGTGCTGTTTAATAAGGAGTCCATTTGCGCATAATCGGTTGGCCAGGTATCCATATTGGGGTCGTAATCATTGTCTTCCACGGGACCAAACAGGAAACCTTCAGCCTGTTCCCATGTAGAACGCAAATCTTTCCATGCGCTCTTTGCTGCGGTCAGGTTATTTTCGGTGGTGCTGCTTCCTAAGGTTTCAATTGCCGATTTAAAAGAAGAGGCCTTAGTATTCAGTTGTTCGTAATTGCGGAGGGCAACAGTATTTGTAAAGTTGGCTAATACTGTGGTTTTCAGCTCATCAAAATTATCCTCATTTGTATCAGCGTCTTTATGACATGCTGATAAACCAATAGAAAGAATAAGGATTGGAACAAAAATTTTTTTCATTTTTGATTTGTTCAATTTAGTGGGTTATATGTTTTTTACATTTATTTGAATGTTTCCTTTACCATCAGGCGCGGCCGGCAACGATTCGAGGTTTCTTTCTGCCGGACCTTTAATCACTTCTCCATTTGTGTTAAACCGGCTACCATGCAGGTGGCAGATGTATCCACCGGAATCCTGTGACAGTTGATTATCCATGTGGGTGCAGCGCAACAGCAGGGCAAAGAATTTACCGTCGTCTTTTTTTTGCAGTGCGATGTCGTAAATCCATCCTTCGGGCCGGATGATCTGTACATCACCGGATTTTAAAAACAGGAGCTCAGGTACACTGATAAATTTTTCGGGTGATACGGATGTTTTATAAACTGATGCTGCCGGACTGCAACCGGGTAGAGTGGGGAGCAGGAACGCTGCTGCAGTTATCATACATGCCCTGCAGCCATATTGTATGAATTCTTTTCTGTTCATGTTAAAAAGAATAACCTATTCCGAGGTTAATAAAACTGTTGTTGGTTTTATAGGGTAATGCATTTGGCGGCGGGTTAATTACCAATGCGGGGTTTTGAGGGCCGGTATGTAAAAAGCGAACATCTGCTTTTACAACTACATTGGGAATGGGAAGGTAACTGAAACCCACAATAAGATGATGCTGTTTAAGGGTGCCATCGTAAATGCCTTTAGGTGCAGGTGGAATAGAGGCGTTCAGGTCAAGGTATTCAAAACGGGCAAAGCTCACCAGGCTTGAGTTTTTCTGTTTACTGTAAAGCCAGTTGTAACCCAATTCTGCGTATCCGCCATAAACATTTTTTGCGAGGTTTTTTGCGTAAGCAACATTTACTTTACCTGCATCGGGGTAATAGACATTTGCAAAAAGCAGTTTACCGGAAATTGCACCATGATTGTACTGCATATTTGCTTCGGCCAGGTAAACAGGTGTACCCAATGCGCCACTGTTTAGTTTAAGGCTGTCGGCGCCTCTTTTACTTAAGCCTACGGTTCCGCCGGCGTATCCCGAAACCTGGAACCTGAAATCATTCAGGTTGTATTGAACGGATGCGGAAATGGCAAGGTTGTTAGCCCAGGCGTTGCTTCCTTCGGCACGGCCGTCTTTTATTCCGGTTCCATGTTCAAATGCCGCACTGTTGAGGCCATTCATTAACCCAATGCTGTAAAGAATCGGGAGGCGATCGCTCTTTCCATAAAATGCAACGCCCAGTTCCCTCCAGGTTGCAGGAATGATGAAGGTTTCCACAATCGGTCTTTCCACTCCGTTGAAGTTAACGGGAAGATGGTTTTCGTTCAGTATCCCAATCCTGGGTATGAATAACCCGGCAACTAAGTATTGCTTTGAATTTAAATTGAATTTAAGGAAGGCTTGTTCCATACCGATTTCTCCCTTTTCATCGGCGCCAACTACAAGGGCATTTTCAATTTCCATTTCACTGAAAAAGGAAATTTTTGCATTGAACTGGTGGCCTACAAAAAGTACGGCTCTTTCGAGGGTGGCCTTTGATTGTTCCATAACCATATCCCTTTGGTAGAAAGCTGAACCATAGCCGGAGATGATGGTTTTTTGTTTTGAGATGCCCTGATGGAGTGAATCTTCATTGGTGAAGATCAGGTTCTGTGCATTTGTGCGGTTTTGTGCAATGCCCTGCTTAGAGCATAAGCATAATATAAATATCGCGAACAGCCAATTTTTCATATTGGCCGCGAAATTAAAATTCGCTAAGCCATCGGTTTTTCTATATCGGGAAAAAATATGCCCATTCGGGAATTCATTTGATTGGATAAGTAGTACAAACGAATGGATTACAGGGAAAATGAGGCATCTCCTGATTCAAAAAGGATCCGGAATACATGTCAACATTAGAGATCAGATTATTAATTTCCCCCTGAATCCTCTTGCTGCGTAATACGATTCGGCTCCGTTGTGATAAATGAACACACGGCCAAAACGGTTGTCGCCAAAAATGGCGCCTCCTTTTTTTCTGACTTCCGCAGGAGTTTTCAGCCAACTGGAGGTTTTTAAATCAACATTTTCAAATTTTTGGAGAAGAAAATATTCCTCTTCGGTAAGGAGTTCGATCCCCATTGTTGTTGCCAGGCCTACTGCACTGTCTTTGGGTTTGTGTTCCTTGCGGGATTCCAGCGCTTCATCGTCGTAGCATAAGCTTCTTCTGTTTTTCGGTGTTTCAGTAGCACAATCAAAAAAGATGAAATTTCCACTTTTGCTGTTGTAGGAAACCACATCAGGTTCTCCACCCGATTCTTCCATCTGCCAAAGGCTCCAAAGTGCAGCGCCCGCTTTCTCAAGTTTCTTCTGCAGCTTTGCCCAGTCCATTCCTTTATGCCGGTGCATATTTTTTTTGAAACGCTGCTCCAAAATGTTTTGTAATGTTTGCCATTCTTTTGCAGACAACTGTGAGGATTTTGCTTTCATGATTTTAACTGATTGGGGATAAAGTTAAGTAATGATTTTAGGGAACCCTGAAAAACTCCAAACTATGCGTTATTTCAAAATTTTGAAAAGCCTTGATTTTGATCTTAAAGTGATTTTCTTTATTAAATTTCCAAAACCTGTTTAGGTAAAAAATCTTCTTCCATAATTCAGCATATCACATTATATAATTCATGCGCTCGCGCTTCAGCAATATTTATAAAAATGCTTCCCGAAACTATGAGAGGGGAGGAGGTTGAAAATACTGAAAATAATAAAAGGAACCTGTTATTTGGCTAATCCCTGATGCTAAGTGCGATGTTTTTAAAGCCGGGTCTGAATTTGTCTTTCTTATCGGCGGTTGACCAGCATAAAACTTTGTAATAATAATCCCTGCTTTCAATCAGACATACATAATAGTTGATTTCCGTGTTCATATCCTTATCCAGGTAAGAAGCATCAAACTCAATGTAATTTTTCCCGTTCTCCTGGTACTCAACCGGGGTGGAAATTGTGCGTTTATCCAGCCCGGTTAAAAAGTCTTTTTCAAAGAACTGGTAAAAATCTTTTAAGGTGGCAAAGTTTGTTTCGGCAAGTTTTAGTTCGGCTTTAGAATCTTCAATAATGAATCCGGCAACATCGTTTTCGTTGCTTATGAATTGGATGGATGCTGCACTGTTCAGCCCAACGGTTCTCTCCATAAAATCGGGCAGGGAAACATAAAACAGATGCCCTACTTTAATTTCTCCGCTGTTTTTTTGAGCAAATGTTTTTGGAGCAATAGCAATCATTGCTACCAATAAAATACACGTAGAAAACTTCATACCTTAATGTTGTTTATATGTGTTGTGAAGGAAAATGATTTATGCCCTGAAAGATAAGTTAAAGGGCAGTCATTTCCATAAAATGTCATTAAATCAGTAAGGCTTGTAGTTCCTTCTGCAGTTCTTCTCCTTTATTGCTGTTATACCAGTTTTGGAGTGCGATCCTGGTATCCTCCGGGTTTGTATTTTGTTTTTTCAGATCGAGATAAAGTTCCTGTGCTTTTTCGGGCCTGGGACCCCAATGAAATTTTTCATTCCCTTCTTCATCAAACACAATAAGTATAGGTATTGATTTGCTGCCATTGGATAAGTATTGTTCAATTCTGAAAGGAGGGGCATCCCTCAACTCATATTTTGTTGTTATCAATGGATTAATTTGGGAAACCATTTCTATGAAGGGAACAATATGCGCGGCATCACCACACCAGGGTTCGGTTATGATGATCCAGGATTGTGGTTTATCAATTGCTTTTATTTTTATTTTAAAAGACTCATCTATTGCACCCTGTTTAAGCCAGCGGTTTAACCTGGCACGGTTCAGCTTAGTGTATTCCCAATAATCCTTATCATTATATGGAGCGGGAGGATTGGGGTTGTTTAAAATTTCATCAAAATAACTGAGGTATTCCCGGAAGTTCATAATGAGTAATATAAGTTAGCGCTAAAGGTAAAAAGGGAGGTGTAGGGTTTTTATAATAACAGACGGTTGGGTAACTGATTATGGTCAGTTTTTAGGGGCCAAAAATAATCCGGACGAAAACAGCCATCAGATAAGCAAACAGGTATTGAGCCGGTTAGTGTAAACACTGCTTAAGTTCGGGAAAAGCAATATGTTATTTAAGAAGGAGCAGGAATCAGCGTTTGGTTAACTGGCTTCTGAGTTTATCTTCTACAGCGCTTAAGATTGCGTAATAATTATCGCCTTCATCGGATGCAAATGCATCATTTCCAGGTATCCCCAGCCTTATGCTTACAGATTTTTGATTGGTTGATTTGCCCTGTTTATTATCAAAATGAACATCTGCGTAGGAAATTTCCGAAAATACCCTTCCGAGCCTGTTCAGCATTTCGCGGATTCTTTCGTGGATTCCGTCTTCGAGGGTAATATTCGACGCCTGTACATCTAATTTGATTCCTTTAAAGTGTTCGGTATGGTTCATGACGTTTGTTTTTAAACTAAGATGAATTGATTTTGTTTCCGGTATATCAGGGTGTTGCCTGTTGTTTAAATTTGGCCTAAATAATCAGCGGCCGATCAGTCCTTTAATTTTTCCGTAACCTTACCACAGGTAAGCATTGCAGAACCGTAGTAGGGGTTCTTTATTGCTTTTTCCGTACTCAGCCAGTATGCTTTTTTCATGGGGCAATATTGGTAATACACCTGGGTGTTTCCTTTTTCTCCACTCTTCATGATGTTCCAAAAAGATACAGATACTTCCATAAAAGCCTCTCTTTGTTTTTCTAAATCGCCTGAAGCGTTTAATTTTTCAGTTGCATTTAGCAGGGGAGTTTTTCCTTTAAAATCAGGATCATTTTTCATATCCTGGTAAAAAGTATTAATGGCGTTCATTGCCGTTTTTGAATCGCTGTTTACCAGGGCATCTTTTACTTCCAGGTAATTTTTAAGCATAGCGGCTTTGTTTTGAGAAAACCCTGCTGTACAAAACAGGACGGCTGTAAATAAGCACAAAAACTTTTTCATTTCTGTATTTTTAAGAGTGGATAACTGCTATCGCCGGCACAAAGTTAGGCTTTGTTAGTTTCCCTAATCATGATTTGAAACACAGGTTTTACTCATTTAGATCAGGTATTTGTTAAAACTGTGGTTATGGCTCCTGCTTATCGATGTTTGTAATCTTATTGACTAAGGATAAATAAATTCAAGTGATGCAACTTCTGCAAACTTTGGTAATAAAGATGGGCGGTTAGGGATGACTTAGATCTGGTAAATATATATTACAAGGTGCAGTTAAGGAGGAGTTGCCGGGCAGGAAAGTAAATCCTGTGTTGTAAACCTTTGGTGCCCGGTTAAAGTGTTAACCGAAAAGCCCCAATTCATTTCTGTATTAAACTTCATTAAAACTCACAGTATCCCCCACCTGTTCCAGGTATTTCCACTTTTTCCCTGATAAAAAAGTGGTGCAAAAAATAAAGGCTTCGGAAAAATGGCTAAAAATTGTCTTTTCCGGCTAATACCGATTGGATATCCGTTCCGAAATAAATCGGAATCATAGATAATAGATCAATTCCATTGATCTAAACGGCTATCACATCGGCATTATCCGATAAAACTTTGGTATCCGAAATAATTCCGTTTAGTATAATAAAAACGAGTTCCGGCATTAGATCAAACCCCGCAGTGGTACATGTTTTGAGCTAATTGCATTACCCAACTGTTGAATATGGCGTTTTTCTTTTAACGCCGTTCAAGCCAATTTTCGTAACGCCATTTTTCCAAGGCCAGTTTATAATATGTTTTTTACCGGACAGTACTAGTTTCGAACCAAAATTTTACACTGAAGAAAATTCGGTGAGGCTTTATGTTTATTCAGTTATATACCCCCGGGGCTGCCGCCCCTTACCCCCAGTTACAAAATATGGATTTAAAAATTTCGAACCAAAAATTTGCGCTGAAGAAAATTCAGTGGGGCTTTATATTTATTCAGTTTCAGTTGTATTTCCCCGCCCCCAGGTACAAAATATTCATTTAAAAATTTCGAACCTTGGTAGCCGGTTAAAGTGTTATCCGAAAAGC
>Ga0206107_1000030_pt1:67500-165394 | contig 165394 bp, 135 predicted proteins | sample 2B0metagenome_FD_148652 | JGI IMG/M metagenome (GOLD analysis project Ga0206107, IMG submission 148652) | Enriched microbial communities from leaf-cutter ant dump, University of Wisconsin, Madison, United States - 2B0 | ecosystem: Environmental > Terrestrial > Nest > Insects nest... | reverse complement strand
GGCGGTATCGAGACGATGATCCGACGGGGCCCGGCCTCGGTGCTGGTGGAGGGAGCCAGGACTCGCCGGGTGGTGGCGGAGTAGGGTTGGGAGTGAGCGGTGTGAGTGGGTTGAGTGGCGTGAGCGGTGTGCGGGTCCAGCCGAACCCGGTGACGGGTGGTGTGGTGGAGGTGGGGTATCGTGCGGGTGTGGGCGGTCCGGTTCGCGTGGAGCTGGTGAGCGCGACGGGCGTGGTGGTTGGGCAAGTGGAGCGCGGAGTGGCGGTTGGCGAGGATGTCGTGGAGCGCTTGAGCGTGCAGGGACTGAGCAGCGGTGTGTATCTGGTGCGTGTGGTGAGCGAGAGTGGAGTGAGAGTTCGGAGTGTGGTGGTGGCGCGGTAGTCCCCGGCAATGATGCCAGTAGCGATCGGGCCACCCATCCGGGTGGCCCGATCTGCGTTTCTCTCCCCCCAACAGTTGCTCTGTGGAGCAGCGGGCAGTAGTTTCCGGCGTGCCTGCTCCACCACACTGCTTGCAAGATCATGCGTTGGATCGAGAAGCTTCGCACCACGATTGGTGCTACACAGGGAGATGTCACTGTTGCTCTTTTCGCCTCCCTTGCTGCGCTCACAGGATTCTTCTACGTCACCTTCATCGACAGACGTTCGCCCGCTGAAGAGGGACGCGAACTGCGGCTTCTCGCGATGCGTCACGACTCGGTGATGCTCGCTCTGCGGCAGGCTCGTCTCGCTGCGCTGGGTCGACGTTTCGGTGGAGGTATGTCGATTCCCGAGCTTGCGCTTCCACCACTCGACAGCGCCACGTTTGCCGAAGCAGTGGAAGAAGTTGAGTTTGGCGAGCACGCCACCGCAGCATTGGGTGCAGGCACTTCCGATGGGGATGCTGCTACCACCTCCGACACTCTCCAGCTTGGTACCCGTCCCGTTGCCGTTCCCCCTGCGCTTCGCGCCGACGATGGTCCACCCCGCACTCCGCTCGATCTGAATGCCGCTCCTCTGGATCAACTCGAACGCCTTCCCGGTGTTGGTGAAGTGCTCGCTGGACGCATCGCTGCGTACCGCCAACACCAGCGGTTCGGGCGGGTGGAGGACGTGATGAAAGTGAAGGGAATTGGCGAGGGAAAGTTTGCGAAGATGCGACCCTACATCACCGTCCGGTGATGCCCTCCCGCTGTCGTGTACCGACACTCGAGCGCCTCTGATGCGATAGGGTGGGGAGCGTGAACAATTCCAGCCGTCACCATCACCGCTGCCAGACCTCTGTAAGACCCGGCGAAGCGGTTCCTCGATGCTTCGCGCGAGGTTCCAAGGCGAATGGTTGCATCCTCCCGGAAGGGTGACAGGAGGTGCACCTCCGCACGTATTTGCCTGCGCTCGAACACCACCTGTACGCCCCCATCTCTTCGGCACCGCACGCTCCGCGCTGTGTTGCTACCAGGACCACAATCGGGCCAAATACCCCCATCTGCGGCGGCTCTGCGGTTATACTGATAATATTATCAGTATAACTGTTATGCCTCTGTGTGTGAGGCATAACGGCATTAGAGATTTGCAAAACTCTTGATTTCGGCGCGGAATAGGGGGTTTCGGCGAAACTGCTGGAAAAAATGAGGATTGGAGGGCTGGGGGGGAGCGTGGAGAGGGGCCAAATCTAATTTGCGCGCCGTCTGGTGGGGAAAAGTGGGGGAAGATGTGGGGCAGGTGGTGGGGGATTGTGGGGAATGGAGTACACCGGGCTTCTATCCAGGCCAATGGCATTCTTCAAGGGTCGCGAAACATACTCCGTCGATGACAAGGGACGGGTGAGCATTCCGGCACGCATGCGCAAGTGCATGGCGCCCGGCGTGGAGACCTTTGTGCTGACGCGTGGGCTTGACGACGACCCCTGCATCTTCGCCTACCCGACCGACGAGTGGCGCTCGATCGAGGAGGGGCTGAAGGGACTCAACCAGTTCAACGGGCAGGAGCGGTTCTTCCTCCGCATGATGCTCTCTTGGGCGGACGAGGCGAGCCTTGACGGACAGTCGCGCATCATGCTTCCGAAGAACCTCGTCGAGTTCGCCCGCATCGAGCGGAGTGCGCTGATCGTGGGCGCGATGGACCATATCGAAATCTGGAACCCCGAGATCTTTGACAGCTACCTGAACGCGCGTGCCGAGAGCTACGAGCAGGTTGCGGCTTCGGTGATGGGCGCACGAACGGACGGGATGGCGAAGGGATGAGCGCGGAGACATCAACCGGCGACAGCTATCACGTGCCGGTGCTTCTCTCCGAGACGCTTGATCTCCTCGTCGTCAACCGGTACGGCACCTACGCCGACTTCACTCTTGGAGGTGGAGGGCACACCGCGGCGCTCCTCGCTCGACTCGCGCCCGACGCGCGTCTGCTCTCCTTCGACGCAGATCCCGGTGCCATCGAGCACGCACGGCAACGCTTCGCCTCGGAGAGCGATGGGCGACTCGATGTGCGGCAGGCCTACTTCACCGAGGCGTGCGGGATGATGGAGCGGGAGGGGGTGAAGCTCGCTGGCGCGCTGCTCGACCTCGGCGTCAGCAGCCGCCAGCTCGACACCGACCAGATCGGTCTCTCGTGGCGGACCGATATGCGGCTCGATATGCGCTTCCGTCCAGATCCCGAACGGCAGAGCGCTGCGGAGATGCTCAACACGATTGATCCCGGAGAGCTTGCAACGCTCCTCCGCCGCTACGGCGACGAGCCGGCAGCGTGGACGGTGGCACAGGCAATCCTCCGTGCAAGGCCGGTCAGCACGACCGCCCAGCTCCGGCGGACGATTGAAGAGGTCATCCCCCCGCCATTTCAGGTCAAGACGCTGACGCGCGTCTTCCAGGCGCTCCGCATCGCGGTCAACGGGGAGATGGAGGAGCTGTACCGAACGCTCGACGTGCTGACACGCAGTCTTCTGCAACCCGGCGGGCGAATTGCGGTGCTGACCTATCACTCGCTGGAGGACCGTCTGGTGAAGCGCTTCTTCCGCGGCGACGTGATCGAGGAGACGGAGGGGCGGAGGAAGAAGGGAAGGACAGAGGGACGACGGCACGAGGTGTGGCCGCTGGTGCCGGTCACCCGCAAGCCGGTGGAGCCGTCCGAGAGCGAGGTGGAGCGGAACCCACGGGCACGCAGCGCCCGGCTCCGGGTGGCAGCGCTGGAGAAGGAAGGGTAGGGTTGCAGGAGGAGAGCGGAGGTCCGACCTGACACGCTCCCCATTCCCCGGTACGAACTACGAGTCTACACTACAGAAGTATGGCAGTTGCAGGAACCATCGCCCGCCCGCGTGTTCGCACGGCCACCCCAGTCAGGGGTGGGCGCCAGGCCGAGCCGCAGGTTGTTGCCGCGCCGCGCCGCACGGTGGGAATCCGCTGGATTGCCGCTGCGGCGCTCTCGATCGCTGCGGCGCTCATGCTGTTTGCCGTTGGGAACGCCGTCGCCGTTGGCTCACTGCTGGGCGATCTCCGTTCGCTGGAGCAGGAGCGTGACGCCGTGCGTACCGAGAACGACGCTCTCCGCGCAACGCTTCTGCGGATGCAGGGAATGGACCGTATTGCTCCCACCGCTGCGCGATTGGGCCTGTCGGTTCCAGCTACTCCGCCCCGCACTCTCGGCGCCGCAGAGCAGCAGCGTCCGGCAGCCGACTCCACTCATCAATAGCAGCAGCACACAAGCTCATGGCCTCCGCAACATCATCGCGCTCGAACGCCCGGCCATCGCGCCGTGCTGCTCGCACGGGCGTGCGGAGCGGAGCACGGCGGCTTGGCGTTACCGCTGCGGTGCTGCTGGCCGGGCTGCTCGTGATTGCAGTGCGGCTCGTGCAACTCCAGGTGGTGCGCGGCGATGAGCTGGCGGAACAGGCCCGGCGGCAGTACCAGTCGCGCATTACCCTCCAGGCCGAGCGAGGTGCCGTGTACGACCGGCGTGGACAGATCCTTGCAGGAAACAGCGTCAGCCTCTCCTTCGCCGTTGACCCCACACACGTGGAGAAGCCGCGGCAGCTGGCGCGGACCTTCGCGCGCGTGCTCGGCGATGGCTCTGCCGATGGGTGGCTCCGCCGAATCACGGCGCGCGACCGCAGCTTTGTGTGGCTGCGGCGCAAGGTGTCAGGCGAACAGATGGCCGCGCTGCGCGAGGTGCAGGACGACGGACTGATTACCGTGAAGGAGCCGTTGCGCCGCTACGAGTACGGTTCGCTTGCCGCACAGGTGATTGGGGCAGTGGACGTTGACAATCACGGCTTGAACGGCATCGAGCGGTTCTACGACGACAGCCTTCGCGGTGCCGATGGCTTGCTGACGATGCAGCGCGACGCACGCGGCCGTCGCCGTCCCGATGTCGATCTCCCACGAGTGGACCCGACGCACGGCAGTTCGCTCGTTCTCACGCTCGACATCGCGATGCAGGGGATTGTGGAGGAGGAGTTGCAGCGCGGTGTGGAGCGGTGTGGGGCGTCGAGCGGAACGGCGGTGGCGGTGGATCCGCGGACCGGGGAGATTCTGGCGATGGCGAGCTGGCCAACGTTCGACCCGAATCATCCCGGCAGCGCCACTCCCGAGGCAAGCCGTATCCGGGCGATCACTGACGTCTACGAGCCTGGCTCCACCTTCAAGGCGGTGACCGCCTGTGCTGCGCTTGAGGAGGGGGTGGTGAAGGCCGATGAGGTGATCGACGGAGAGGGTGGGGTGATGCGCGTCGGCAACCACACGATCCGCGACGAGCATCCGCAGGGTCTCGTCACGATGCGCCACGCCATGGAGGTGTCGAGCAACGTCGCGTTCGCCCGCATCGCCTCCCGGCTGGCGCCGCATCGCTTCTACAAGTTCGTGCGCGACTTCGGTTTCGGCATCGCCAGTGGCGTTGACCTTCCGGGCGAGGTGCGCGGTGACGTTGCAAGGCCGGCACAGTATGTGGAGGGATCGCAGGAATTCATGGCCCACGGCTACGGACTGGCGGTAACGCCACTCCAGCTCGTCTCCGCCTACGCCGCCATTGCCAACGGTGGCCTGCTGATGCGTCCCCACCTCCTTCTCCGTCGGCTCGACCGCGACGGGCACGTCATCGAGGAGATTGCCCCGCAGCAGGTGCGGCAGGTGGTGTCGCGCGAGGTGGCCGACTCGGTTCGTTCGATGCTCGTTGGCGTGGTGGAGCAGGGCACCGGCGGGGAGGCACGCGTTGCCGGGCTGACGATTGCGGGGAAGACGGGCACCGCACAACAGCTCGTTGAGGGATCCTACTCCCGACACAAGTACAACGCCTCGTTCGTGGGCTTCTTTCCCGCCGAACAGCCACGGGTCGCGCTGCTCGTGCTGATGGACAGCCCGACCAACGGCTACTACGGTGGGCAGGTTGCCGCCCCTGTGTTCCGCGAGATTGCACGGCGCGTTGCCGGCGTGGCGATGCCGGACACTCCCAGTCCCGGTGCGGACTCGACGGATACGGCACCCCGGCTCACCCGCGTTGCCAGCGGCAGCACGCTCACCGTGCCCGACCTGCGGGGACTCGACGTCGCAACCGCTCGCGACATGGCGGAGCGCTATGGCCTTCGTCTCCTCGCTTCCGGCTCTGGCCGGGTGGTTAGCTCCCAGGTGCCGGCTCCCGGTGCCACCATTGCCGCCGCTGCGGTGGTGAGGGTGATGGCGCCAGGCGACAGCGTTGCGGTGATGCCCGACCTGCGCGGCATGAGTCTGCGCCGCGCGGCGAGCATCCTTACGTCGCTGCGGGTTGCTCCAACGGTTTCTGGCGGTGGCGCTGTTGCTCTCCAGAGCATCCCGCCCGGCACGGCGCTTCCACCCGGTCGACGCACAGTTGTGCTCGTCTGCCGGTAACCCATTCACAGACGTTCCACAGTGCTCTTCTCCCTCGTGCCCACGCTCAACGACATCATCGCCGCCATCTCCGGCCCGGTCGAACTGATCGGCGACGGTGCGCGGGCGGCTGGTGCGCTGCGTCACGACAGCCGTGCGGTGCTGCCGGGGGATCTGTTCGTGGCGATGAATGGTCGCGACGACCACGCGCTCCACTATCTGCCGCAGGCGCTGGAGCGCGGAGCGGTGGCGGTGATTCTCGATGACCGCAGCTACGTGGGAACCCTCGAAGCACACGGCGTTGCGGCGATTGTGGTGCGCAATGCGCGCCGGGCGATGGCCGAGGTTGCGCACAATCTGGCTGGATGGCCCGCGCATCGGCTGCGGGTGTATGGTGTAACGGGTACCAACGGCAAGACCACGACGAGCTGGGTGCTGCGGCAGCTCCTCGAAGCGTGCGGCTCCCGAACGGGCGTGATCGGCACGCTCGGAGCTGTGATCGACGGGGAACCGGAGCCAACAGGGTTCACAACGCCCGAGTCGCCCGAACTCGTCACGATCCTCTCGCGCATGGTCGAGAGCGGTCTGGAGTCGGTGGCCGTCGAGGTCAGCTCGCACGCGCTCGCACTCCATCGTACCGGATCGCTCCGCTTCGCCGGTGCCGTCTTTACCAACCTCACGCAGGACCATCTCGACTTCCACGATTCCATGGAGGAGTACCGTGACACGAAGAAGAGGCTGTTCGACACTCTCGATGCGGATGCTGCCGCCGTGGTCAACATCGACGACCCCACCGGCGAGCATATGGTACGAGACACCTACGCATCCATCTATCGCTACGGTGCTGATGCCGGTGCCGATGCCCGAATCACCAGCGTCGCCCTCGATGCGACAGGCTCGCGCTGGAGCCTGACCCTGAGTGACCGTCTTGGCGGTGGCTCGCTGGACCTCGCTACGCCGCTTCTTGGTGGGTTCAACGTGCAGAACGTGACCTCGGCGCTGACGCTGACGATTGCCTCGGGCTACGACCGTGAACGCGCGGTTGCCGCAATCGAAACCCTGCGTGCGGTGCCGGGACGGATGGAGACATACACGCTGCCCGGCGGCGCTACGGCAGTGGTGGACTACGCACACACCCCCGATGCGCTGGAGAGTGCGCTGCGCTCGCTTCGCTCGGTGATGAACGGCAAGGGCCGGCTCACCGTGGTCTTCGGCTGTGGTGGCAACCGCGACCGTGCCAAGCGCCCGCTGATGGGAACCGCCGCCGCGCGTGGTGCCGACAGGGTGATCGTGACGAGCGACAACCCGAGAAGTGAGAACCCGGAGAGAATCATCGACGAGGTGGTGGAAGGGATTCCGCCGGGAATCTCGTTCGGGCGGGAGAGCGACCGTGCCACGGCAATCGTGCGTGCCCTCGGCGGCGCTGCCGCTGGTGATGTGGTGCTCATTGCAGGGAAGGGGCATGAGGACTATCAGATCATTGGAAGGGAGCGGCACCACTTCAGCGACAGCGAGCTGGTGCGGACCTGGGCCGAGGGCCAGGTCGGGGAGGGGGCGGCATGACGTTGCGCGCACTGCTGGCTCTGCTTCCCGACGCAACATCTCCAGCGTCCGCTTCCGTGCTGCGGCGTGTTGTGCGCGGCTTCTCCACCGATAGCCGCGCCGTTGAGAAGGGCCAGGTCTTTGTGGCGCTGCGCGGCGAGCACTTCGACGGCCACGCGTTTGTGGATGCCGCCGCTGCACGCGGTGCAGTTGCCGCGATTGTGTCGCGAGCATGGGGTGAAGTTGCCCGCACCAGTCTCCCCCTCGTCATCGTCGAGGACACGCTCGCCGCCTATGGCGCAATTGCGCGCGCGCACCGCGCATCGTTCGAGATCCCGGTGGTTGCCGTTGGTGGCTCGAACGGCAAGACGACGACGAAGGACCTGATCGCCCATCTCCTCGGCGGAAGCCAGACTGTGCTGGCTACCGAGGGAAACCTGAACAACCTGATCGGCGTGCCCGCGACGCTCCTCCGTCTTCGTCCCGAGCACACCGTCGCTGTTGTAGAGATCGGCACCAACACGCCGGGAGAGATCGCACAGCTTTGTACCATCGTACAGCCCACGCACGGCATCATCACCTCCATTGGTCGCGAGCATCTGGAGCTGCTCGGTTCGATTGAGGGAGTTGCACGGGAGGAGGGGGCGCTCTTCGAGTGGCTGGCCGGACACAAGGGACGCGGTTTCGTCAATCTCGATGACCGCCATGTTGCCCGGCTTGGCAAGGACCTGAAGCGGAGCACAACCTATGGTCGTGGTGAGAAGGCGCAGGTGCGCGTGAAGATCGTTTCCACCGACAGGTTCGGCGCTCCCTGCATCGCGCTGACGACGCGCATGGGGCGCGGCACCGCAACAGTCACGACCCAGCTCGCAATGCCGGGACGTCACGCGGCGGGAAACGCCGCTGCCGCGGCATCGGTTGCCCTCACGCTCGGCGTGCCGCTGGCAGAGGTCGGAGCGCGACTTGGCACCTTCCGTCCCGCCGTCTCCGGCAGCGGCTATGCGCGGCTTGCGCCGATGACCGGAGCAGTGGGCGAGGCGATTCTCAACGACACCTACAACGCCAATCCCGATTCGGTGATCGCGGCGTTGAAGACGCTCGGGTCGATTCGTCCGGGGCGGGGTGGTCGGCGGATTGCGGTGCTGGGAGATATGCTCGAACTGGGTCGTGGTGCTGCCGAGGAGCACCGGGCGATTGGCCGGGAGATCGTTGCCGGTGGTCGCGTCCACATCGCGCTCTTCCACGGTCCGCTGATGCGCCATGCACACCACGTTGTGTATAACAGCGCGCGGCGCGGCGAGACCGCAACACGGAGCTTTCACTTCGCAGAGCGCGAGGGGATGATCGAAGCGGTGCTGGCGCTTGCCGCACCCGAGGATGTGATCCTTGTGAAGGGATCGCGTGGGATGAGAATGGAGCTGGCGGTGACGGCTCTGTGCGACCCAACTGCACGACAGGAGATCGGCTGATGTTCTACCTCCTCGCCCAGTTCCTCGAGGGTCGCGTCGATATCCCCGGCCTCGGCCTCTTCCGCTTCGTCACCTTCCGTGCGGCGGCGGCGGCGATCAGCGCCCTGGCCATCGCCTTCATCTTCGGCCCCCGCATCATCAGGCTGATGAAGCGGCTCCAGTTCACCGAGCAGGGGAAGCGCGAGGCGCCCAAGCATCACATGGCCAAGGCCGGAACGCCGACGATGGGGGGATTGATCATCCACCTCGCGCTCACGGTGCCGGCGCTCCTCTGGTGCGACATCTCCAGCGCCTACGTGATTCTGGTTGTTGTCACAACCCTCTTTCTCGGCGGCGTTGGCTTCCTCGACGACTACCTGAAGGTCGTCAAGAAGCTGCCGAAGGGGCTGATCGGACGCTACAAGATTATCGGCCAGATATCCATCGGTCTGATCCTCGGCGGGTCGATAGCCTTCTTCCCGGAGTGGTTCTTTCCGGGATTCGACCAGATCAACACCGGCACAACGGTGCCGTTCCTGAAGGATGCCATCCTTCCGTTCGGTCCCTTCTACGTGCCGATGGTGGTGTTCGTCCTGACGGCCACGAGCAACGCCGTGAACCTGACCGATGGCATCGACGGGCTGGCGATTGGGACGGTGAGCATCGTTGTGCTGGCGCTGGCGATCATCACCTATGTGAGCGGCAACGCGGTGGCTGCACGCTACCTGAACATTCCACTGTTGCGGGGTGCGGACGAACTCACGGTGTTCTGTGCTGCGCTGCTCGGTGCCGGGCTTGGGTTCCTCTGGTTCAACGCCTACCCCGCGCAGATCTTCATGGGCGATACCGGCTCGCTCGCACTCGGCGGTGCAGTCGGGGCGTTGATGATCCTCGTGAAGAAGGAGTACATGATCCCGGTGCTCGGCGGAATCTTCTTCGCCGAAAGCCTCTCGGTGATGGCGCAGGTAAGCTACTTCAAGTATACAAAGCGACGCTACGGGGAGGGACGCAGAATCTTCCGCCGTTCCCCGCTCCACCATCACTTCGAGGAGCAGGGATGGCCCGAGGCGAAGATCACGATCCGCTTCTATATCGTCGCCGTGCTCCTGGCGATCATCGGTCTGGTGTCGTTGAAGATTCGGTAGCGCGTTCTCGTTCGGACTGTCAGAGACGATCGGTGTCTGCCGATCACTCCTCTTCCCAAGCCTGATCTCTACACATGTCTGCTCCTCTCACCTACGCGATACTCGGTGCCGCCCGTTCGGGTCTGGCAGCGGCGCGTCTGCTCCGGCTTGAGGGGGCGGCGGTGCTGGTGAGCGACGTGCGCCCGGAGAGCGAGAGCGCACCGGCAGTTGCCGTTCTACGGGAGATCGGCGCAGAGTACGAGTTCGGTGGACACACGGATCGTGTGCTGGAGCAGGACGTGCTCGTGCTCAGCCCCGGCGTTCCCGACACCGTTCCCATCGTGCGCCGCGCCGTTGAGCGGGGGATGGTGGTCACCAACGAGATCGACATCGCCGCGACGCGCTCGCGTGGCAGGGTCGTTGCCATTACCGGCACCAACGGCAAGACGACGACGACCGAACTGACCGGACACATCCTCCGTGGAGCAGGACTTGACACGTTCGTTGCCGGCAACGTCGGCACGCCGTTCAGCGCGGTTGCGGGGGAGACGAGCGGAGAGAGCGTGACGGTGCTCGAACTCAGCTCATTTCAGCTCGAACACATCAATGCCCTGCACCCCGATGTGGCGGTGGTGTTGAACATTACGCCCGATCATCTCGACCGCTACCCCGACATCGAGGCGTACGCCGCGGCAAAGATGCGGATCACCGGCAACCAGGGCGCAGCGGACGCACTCGTCTACAACGCCGACGACGAGCGTATCGCGCGACTCGTGGAAACGAGCCGCGCACGGCAGATCGGCTTCAGCCTCGGAACCCCACAGACTCCCGGAGCGTGGACCGGCAACGGCAGGGTCCACCTGAAGCTTTCGGACAACAGCACCCAGACACTCCCGAACAGCGAGGAGGAGATCATGATCCAGGTCGACGCAATCCGCATACGCGGACCCCACAACCTTTACAACGCGATGGCTGCGGCGCTTGCCGCCCGCGCGCTCGGCGTTGGTGCCGACGCAATCCGCGAGGGGCTTGAGAGTTTCCCCGGCGTTCCGCATCGCCTGGAGCCTGTTCGTGAGCTGGAGGGTGTACGCTACGTGAACGACAGCAAGGCAACGAACGTCGACGCGCTCTGGTACGCGCTCAGCAGCTTCACGGAACCGATTGTGCTGATCGCAGGGGGACGGAGCAAGAAGAACGAGTACGACGCAATCATCCCGCTGGTGCGCGACCACGTGCGCGCGGTGGTGCTCGTCGGCGAGGCTGCGGAGGAGATGGCCTCGGCCTTCAGCGCTTGCACGCGCGTTCTCCGCGCCGGCTTCGATATGGAGGAGGCCGTGCGGCTCGCACACGATACTGCCGAGCGTGGTGACGTTGTGCTGCTCTCCCCGGCCTGCGCCAGCTTTGACATGTTCAACAACTACGAGCACCGCGGCGACGCCTTCAAAAAGGCTGTGCAGGGGCTCTAACGAACAACATCATTCATAACTCCCCGTGACTTCCGCAGCAACCATCGCACTCGACGCACACGATGCCCCCTCCGGCGTTGCGCGTCAGCGCGGCCACAACGACTGGTGGGTGCTGCTGACCGTGCTGGGGCTGATGTTCTTCTCGACGGCGTTCGTCTACTCTGCATCGAGCGGTGTGGCGAGCGACCAGACGGGTTCGTCGGAGACCTTCTTCTGGAACCACGCGCTGCGCGTTGCGGTGGCGATCGGTGTGCTGCTCGTCACTGCACGGCTCGACTATCACTGGCTCGAACGCTGGTCGAAGCCGATGCTCGTCGTCGCGCTTGGTCTACTTCTGTACGTGTTGTTCGACGGAACACAGATCAAGGGAGCAACGCGCTGGGTGAGCCTTGGCCCGGTCAGCTTCCAGCCATCGGAGCTTGCCAAGTACGCGCTGGTGCTCCACCTGGGCGTGATGCTCTCCGACAAGCGTCGTTACCTGGACGATGTGCGTTATGCACTTCTCCCCATGCTGGTGTGGATAGGTTTGACCGCTGCGCTCGTTGCGCTCCAACCGAACATGTCGACTGCCACGGTGATCTTCCTTGTGGCGATGGCAACGCTCTTCGTTGGGGGGGTGCGGTTGAAGCATCTGGGAGCAATCGTTGCAACGGGACTCGGTGCCGCCGCACTCTACGCGATCTCGGCTCCCTATCGAATGCGCCGCATCATGGCCTACGCCGGAATGCACAGCGGTGGTGCCGACAGCGTTGCGGCGAGCGACGCGAACTACCAGCTCAACCAGGGATTGCTCGCGTTCGGTTCGGGCGGAGTGTTTGGCGTGGGTCCGGGCCAGAGTCGGCAGCGGCTCTTCGTGCCGGAGCCGTTCGGCGACTTCATCTACTCGATCATCGGCGAGGAGTACGGTCTGCTCGGGACGCTCGCGCTGCTGTTCGTCTTCGGTGTGATCGTGTGGCGTGGTCTGCTGATTGCGCGCCGTGCGCCCGATGCGCTCGGCAGGAACGTTGCGGCGGGAATTACCGTTGTGCTCGCGATCTACGCCATCATCAACGCGTGCGTGACCACCGGACTGACGCCTACCACCGGGTTGCCGATGCCGTTCGTGAGCTACGGTGGCAGCGCGGTGATCTTCAGCGCGGCGGCGGTGGGGGTGCTCCTCAACATTAGCCAGCACGCGAACGTGATGCCGCTCGACCGCGGGGAGGCGAAGCGATGATGGAGGCAACCCCGCGCTTCCTCTTTGTTGCCGGCGGTACCGGCGGACACCTCTTTCCCGCAATGGCGGTTGCCGACCGCTGCCGCAACGCCTGGCCCACCAGCGCCATCGAGTTCGTGGGGACGCGTGGGAGGATCGAGGAGACGGCCGTTCCGCGCGCTGGCTACAGGCTCAACACGCTCTGGATCAGTGGCTTCGAGCGCAAGATCAACGTGCGTGCCCTGCTCTTCCCGATGAAGGTTGCGGTGTCGAACTCGCAGGCGCTGCGGCTCATTCGCCGCTTCCGTCCGCACGCGGTTGTCTGCGCCGGAGCCTACGTAAGCTACCCGATGGGGATCGCCGCGAGGATTGCGCGGGTGCCGCTCGTGCTGATGGCCTCCGACGCTCGGCCCGGCCTTGCGCTCACCCGACTCGCCGGACGTGCCTCGCAGATTCACGTAGCGTTCACCAGTGCCGAGGAGCACTTCCGCGCCTCCGGTGCGCGCTGCCCCATCCATCTCAGCGGCAACCCGACGCGCTCCGGGCTGCACGTGCGGCACGACAGGGCGGAGGCACGCAGACACTTCGGGCTTGATCCCGCCCTGCCGGTGCTCTTCGCCTTCGGTGGTTCGCTCGGCGCACGCTCGATCAACGCTGCGCTCGACGCCGCTCTTGCATCCCTGCGGGAACGCGGTGTTCAGGTCATCTGGCAGACAGGCTCGAACTATCCGGGTGGTGAGCTTCGAAGCAGCGGACTGTACCGCGCACGCTTCATCAACGAGATGGAACTGGGATATGCCGCTGCCGACCTCGTGCTGGCACGTGCCGGCGCAACAACGGTTGCCGAGCTTGCCGTTACCGGAACCCCCTCGGTCCTCGTTCCCCTTCCCATCGCCACTGTGCATCAGCGGCAGAACGCCGAAGCAATGGAGCGCGCAGGTGCATCGACAATGGTGCTCGACGACGCCATCGTTGCCGAGCTGTTCCCCACAGTGATGGGTCTGCTCGGCGATCAATCACGGCTCGAAGCGATGCGCCAGGCCGTGCGCGCCTTTGCGGTGCCGGATGCCGACCGCCGTATCGCGGAGCATCTGATGGAGTTCGTTCCCAAGGCCGAGCGGGAGGAGAGGCCATGAGCGAAGAGAAGGTCGGTGTCGGTGAAGGTTCGAAGTCCGGGAGGGGCGAGGCTCCGAGCAGCGGTGAATGCTTTCAGAACCGGCTCGACACCTATTACATCGCAACGATTGTCTACGTGGTAACGCTCCTGGTCTACGTGCTGATCGCCGGCTCGATCCAGGGGAAGCGCTTCGAGGTGGCCTGGGAGGACCCCATCGTCTATCTGCTGATCGCCTTCAGCGTGATCTCGCTCGTCTCGCTCATCGTTGTCGGTGTGCGGAGTCGCTCGGTCACAATCGAGCCGGGCCGCCTTCGCTTCGCAACCCGATTCCGCGAGCGCGTGCTGACGGCGGCGGAGATCGAGTGGATCAGCTTCCGCCGCGAGCGACGCCTGGCGCGGGATCGGGTGGTGCCCCTCGCACGCATCAAGCTGCGTGATCGCCGCCGTCCGGTGCGGCTCCGCTTCAGCAGCTTCGAGCGGAGCGGACGGCTGGCCCGAATGCTTCGGGATTGGGCAACGGCCAACAACGTTCGGCTTGCCGGAAGGAGCGTGGGGAGCAGGGATAAGAGGGTAGAGGCTGGAGACAGGGATGAGGATTGATGGCATCCTCCATCAACGACGCAGAGGGTGGTGGGGCAGCGGTGGCCCGGTTCGAGTGACTTCTACCCATCGTTTCGACAGGGCGACTTCAGGACTTTTCTGACCTACAGGACTCCCAACTCATGTTCCGAGGCATTACAACAGTCCACTTCGTCGGCATCGGCGGCATCGGTATGTCGGGGATTGCGGAGATCCTTATCGACCAGGGATACTGCGTGACCGGCAGCGATCTGGCGCGGAGCGAGACGACGGATCGGCTTGCCTCGATGGGAGCAGCGATTGCTCTCGGCCACGATGCCGCGAACGTTGCCGACGCAGATGTGGTGGTCTACTCGAGTGCAGTGCACCCCGAGGAGAATCCAGAGACCGTTGATGCGTCGCGACGGCACATCCCGATCATCCGGCGTGCCGAGATGCTTGCCGAGGTGACGCGGATGAAGTACGGCGTGGCGGTGGCGGGCACGCACGGGAAGACCACGACGACCTCGATGATCGGCCTCGTGCTGATCGAGGGAGGGGTGGACCCAACGGTGATCGTTGGTGGCAGGCTGTCCGGTCTCGGCGGCAGCAACGCACGACTTGGCCACGGGGACTGGACGGTGGTGGAGGCCGATGAGTTCGACCGTTCGTTCCTGACGCTCTCGCCGACGGTTGCGGTGGTGACGAACATCGAGCGCGAGCACCTCGATATCTATGCCGGCATCGACGACCTGAAGCGGAGCTTCGCCGAGTTCGCGAACAAGACCCCCTTCTACGGCAGCGTCGTTGTCTGCCTCGACGAGCCGTCGCTGGTGGACATCCTTCCGATGCTGAAACGGCGCGTGGTCAGCTACGGCTTCAGTCCGCAGTGCGATGTGCGCGCGGTGGGGGTGAACTACCGCGAGCGGAGCGCACACTTTACCGTAACCCAGAGCGGGGAGGAACTGGGAGAGCTCGTCGTGGGAGTGCCGGGGGAGCACAACGTGAAGAACGCGTTGGCGGCAGTGACGGTGGGGCTCCAGCTCGGTGTCCCGTTTGACTCGATTGCGCGCGCTCTTGCCGGCTTCAGCGGTGTGTACCGTCGGTTCGAGGTGAAGGGGGAGCACGGTGGAGTTCTGGTGATCGACGACTACGCGCACCACCCTACCGAGGTGCGCGCCACGCTGGAGGCGATCCGCAACGGCTGGCCGACGCGCCGGCTCGTTGCGGCCTTCCAGCCCCACACCTACACCCGCACGCGCGATTTCGCCGACGACTTCGCCAAGTCCTTTCTCGGCGCCGACGTTGTGATGGTGACCGACGTCTACGCCGCGCGCGAGCGGGCGATCCAGGGGGTGAGCGGGGAGATGCTGGCGATGAAAGCGCGGGACTTCGGTCACCGGAACGTCCACCACGTACCGGATCGCGCAGCGCTTGCCGCGCAACTGCGTGCGGTGATCGAGCCGGGAGACATCGTTGTGATGATGGGGGCCGGCGACATCTGGAAGAGTGCAGACGAGCTGGTGGAGGGTCTGGCTGCTGGCCGATAGTGGTTCCCGGTTGCGTGTGGAGAGGTGTGAACGCTCCAGACTCTGTTCTCCTTAATAAACCTCTAGTTCCTACCTCGTTGCTTCCGCTCGACGACATACGGAAGAGTTTTCGCGGACGGATCGCACTCGGCGAGCCGCTGGCACGCTACACGACCTTCCGCATCGGTGGTCCTGCGGACCTCTACCTGGAGCCGGTGGACAAGGAGGACGCGCTCGCGCTGCTGCGTGCCCTGCGTTCGTCGAACGTGCCGTCGGTCGTCATGGGGAACGGAAGCAACCTGCTGGTGGCGGATGAGGGAGTGTCGGGGGTGGTGATAAACCTCGAATCGGGGTTCGGCGAGATGCGGATCGAGGAGGATGGAACGATTGTTGCCGGCGCTGGCGTGCGGCTCGCGCAGTTCGTTGATTTCTGCATCCGCAACCACCGGGGCGGAGCGCAGATGCTGGCGGGGATTCCGGGAACGCTCGGCGGCGCAATCATCATGAACGCCGGCGCGTACGGTGGAGAGATCAGCGACCACATGCTCTGGGTCGACCTGGTACGCGATGGCGAGCTGACACGAATCACGCGGGATGAGGGAGGCTTTGCCTACCGCACCTCGAACCTCGCCGGAACGCTCGTGCTGGAGGCAGGCTTTCGCTTCCCGGAAGGTGATCGCGACGCGATGCGCGAGCAGCGCCGCTCAACGATGCTGAAGCGCAACACGAGCCAGCCGGTGCAGTGGCCCAATGCCGGCAGCATCTTCAAGAACCCGCCGGGGGACTACGCCGCGCGGCTGATCGAGGCGGCCGGGTTGAAGGGAATGCGCGTTGGTGGAGCAGAGATCAGCGAACTCCACGCAAACTTCATCATCAACCGCGAGGCGGCAACGGCGCGTGACGTGCTGGCCCTGATCCGAATTGCGCGGGATGAAGTCGAACGGCGCTTCAGCGTGCGGCTCGAACTCGAGATCAAGCTCGTGGGATTCAACGGCGATCCGCTGGCCGGGGGAGAGGCTCCTTCGAGTCATGAGAGTGGAGAGAGGGGGGAGTGGTCGTGATGAAGCGATTCTCGATGCCCTCGCTTCTGCGCCGCCGCCGCGAGCGGCGTGCCGCCCGAACGCGCGAAGAGTCGCGCCGGTTCGCCTCGCGCGCCTCGATGGTGCTGGTCGTGCTCGGCACGATTGCCGGACTGATCGTTGTGGCGAACCGCTGGCTGGCGCGTGCGGAGTTTACGGGCTTCGAGCTTCGCGGCCGTTCGGTGCTGGACAGCGCAGAGATCGTTGCCGCGTGCCAGATTGCTCCGGGCACTCCCCTTGCGGAGATCGACCTGGACCTCGTCGAGCGCAAGGTGCGGGTGCACCCCTACATCGCCTCTGCCTCGGTGTACCGCGCCGACAATGGCAGGCTCGCAATCGACCTTGTCGAGCGCGCTCCCGTTGCGGCAGTGGTGGCCGGACGCGGCATCGTCTACCTCGACTCCCAGGCGGTTGTGCTTCCCGCCCGGTTCAGCAGCGCCGCGCTCGATCTCCCCTTTCTCGGTGGCGTTGCTGCGCGTGGAGACAGCAGCAGCGCCGGACAGATCGACAGCGTGAAGGCGTGCGAGGCGCTGGCGGTGCTCCGCACGGTACGGGGATACGATGCCGGACTCTACCGGCAGATCAGCGAGGTGCGGCGCGAGCCTACAGGCGAGTACAGTCTGCTCCTCACCGACGGCGCAATCCCGGTGGCGATGGGTCGCCCTGAAGCGGTGGAGGCGCGGCTCGGCAAACTCGAACGTGCCGTGCGCCTGCTGGTGCACGATCCGCAGAATGGACGCGCGATTGCCGGCCTCGACCTCCGCTGGCGCGGACAGGTCGTCGTCCGTCGCCGTCCAGCCACGCAGCCGCAGACCTAGAGACGTTAAAAACACGACATCAGCAATAGAGCATCAGGATTTCTCTCCTCGCTCCCAATTCCCTGTCCTGACATGGCACAAACAACCAGCAACGGCGGCGACCAGCACACCGGGCGTCCGGTGATCGTCGGACTCGACATCGGCACCAGCAAGGTGTGCGTGATCGTTGCCGCGCGCAACGAGGATGATGGTGGAGTGCACGTCCTCGGCATCGGCCACGCCCCTTCCGATGGACTCAACCGCGGCGTTGTGGTGAACATCGAGAAGACGGTGCGGTCGATCCGTGCCGCCGTGGATCAGGCAGAACAGCAGTCGGGGGTGAAGATCAACGCCGTCACCGTCGGCATCGCCGGGGACCACATCCAGTCCACGCCGAGCCGTGGCGTGGTCACCATCAGCAACGCCGAGCGCGTCGTGGGGCAGGCCGACGTTGACCGGCTGCTGGAGGACGCGCGCCGCGTGGCGATGCCGAGCGACCGCCGCATCCTCCACGTGATCCCGCAGGAGTACATCATCGACGGCCAGGATGGGATCCACGACCCCGTCGGCATGGCCGGGTTGCGGATGGAGGCAACGGTGCACGTGATCAGCGCGCTCGTGACCGCTACCCAGAACATCTATCGCTGTGTCGAGCGCGCGGGGCTGACGGTGGAGGACGTTGTGCTGGAGCCGCTGGCGAGCGGCTACGCGGTGCTCGACGAGGATGAGAAGGAGGTGGGCGTTGCGCTGGTGGACATCGGCGGCGGCACCACCGACATCGCCGTGTTCGTGGACGGGGCGATTCGCCACACTGCCGTCATCGGTATTGCCGGGCGGATGGTGACCGAGGATATCCGGCGCGGACTGGGGATCATCGGCGAGCAGGCGGAGCGGGTGAAGCAGGAGTACGGCTACGCGCTGGAGACGCTGATCCTCAACGACCAGACGTTCTCGATTCCGGGCATTGGCGGGCGCCGTCCGATGGAGTTGACGCGCCGGATGCTCTGCCAGGTGATCCAGCCTCGCATGGAGGAGATTCTGGAGTTCGTGCTGATCGAGCTGAAGAAGTCGGGGTACCTGTCGAATCTCTCCGCAGGCGTGGTGCTCACCGGCGGTGGCGCGCTGCTGCGCGGCTCTACCGAGCTGGCGCAGGCGGTGCTCGGCCTTCCGGTCAAGATCGGCATCCCATCGCTCGGCGGCGCGGCGCTCGCTCCCGAGGTGGAGCGGCCAATCTTCGCCACGGCCGTCGGCCTCGTGAAGTACGCGCTCGACGTGGAGGAGAGCGAGGAGGTTGCCACGACTGCCGCGGAGGAGAACCAGATAGCCGAGCCGCGCGTTCACCGCGAGGTGCAGCACAAGGTGGAAGAGGAGAGCGAGGAGCGCCACTCCTTTATGGAGTCCGTGCGAAAGTTCTTCCGCGAATTCTAAAAGAGCAGAAAGACGCCAGGGGTCAGGAATCAGCAAGGAGCAATCAGGGTATGCGCGTTGTGCTTCCCCTCCTCCATCCCCCTCCCTCTTCTCCCCGGCTCGTCATCCTTCAGAGAAAACATCTACAAAACGATAGTCCAACTAGTTTCCTTTCACGGGAGGTTCCAATGATCGTACTGGACGAACACACCGATTACCTCGGAGCGAAGATCAAAATCGTTGGTGTCGGTGGCGGTGGCGGCAACGCCGTCAACAGCATGGTGGAGCGCGGCCTTGAGGGCTGCGAGTTCGTTGTGGTGAACACCGACATGCAGGCGCTGGCCAAGAGCGCCTCGCACCTGCGCGTGCAGGTTGGCAAGGAGAGCACGCGTGGCCTGGGTGCGGGCGCAAACCCGAACGTGGGGCGGAGTGCGGTGGAGGAGGATCGGGCCGAGATCGAACAGTCGCTGGCGGGCGCCGATATGGTGTTCGTCACCGCGGGTATGGGTGGTGGCACCGGCACCGGCGGCGCACCCATCGTCGCCGAAGTTGCGCGCAAGCAGGGAGCGCTCGTCGTCGGCATCGTCACCCGTCCGTTCGACTGGGAGGGGAAGCCGCGCCAGGCCAACGCCGACCGCGGCATCCGCGAGCTGAAGGAGCACGTGGACACGCTGATCGTGATCCCCAACCAGCGCCTTCTGTCGATCATCGACAAGAAGACGGGGTTGCAGGATGCGTTCCGGAAGGTGGACGATGTGCTCTACAACGCCACTGCCGGCATCGCGCGCATCATTACCGGGCACGGCCTTGTCAACGTTGACTTCGCCGACGTCCGCACGGTGATGGCCGACATGGGCGACGCGCTGATGGGCACGGGCATCGCCACCGGCGAGCACCGCGCAACCGAGGCGGCGCAGAACGCGATCAGCAGCCCCCTGCTGGACGGCATCGACATCACCGGCAGCCAGGGTGTGCTGATCAACATCGCTGCCAGCCCCGACATGACGATGCTCGAGGTGGACCAGGCGGTGAAGGTGGTGAACGACGCCGTGGGCGACGAGGCGAACATCATCTTCGGCGTGGTGCTGGACGAGAACCTCGAGGATCGGATGATGGTGACGGTGATTGCCACCGGCTTCAACAAGCGCCTGGAGACCGCGCGCGCGACAGCAGCGGAGCAGGTGCAGAACTCCACGCTCCCCTCGCGTCCGGTGCAGGTTGCTCCGGTGGCGCCTGTTGCGGCCGAGCGCCCGGCGATGCAGCCGGTTCCGCACCGCCAGATCGCCGATCACGTGCCCAGCGGACCCGATCAGCTCGAGCAGTACAACGTCCCGGCCTATATGCGGCGCGGTTCGGGTATCAACCGTGGCGGCATCGAGGTCCAGCGTCCGGTGATCGAGGAGCAGGCGGTAGAGGCTGCGCCGGTACAGGAGGAGGTGCGCCACCAGGAGGCGCGTCGTGCCTCGGTGGATCGTCCTGCCTTCCTGCGGCGTATCATGGACTAACGTTCACACGTCTGCACGTGGACCGGCGGCATTCGAGGCGCTCCTGCCCGTGAGGAGCGCCTCGCCGTTGTTGTCGGGGAGATGCGGGTGGTGATACACGGCGCGCTCCATACCTTCTGGTCGCTGCTGTGACTGGAATGCCGAAGCGGAGGGAGCGGGGAGAAGCGACAGTTCGTCGATGACCTCAGGGCGGCGCCCAGTGCAGAGGTGTGGGAGATGGTAGAGATGCTCCGGCAGGAGTGCCGGGAGTGACGTTCGAGAGATTTATACCACGTTCGAGCACACCATGCTGAACTTTCATCGTGTCGATCACGGTTCGCCGGAGTACGAGGAAACCGTTGCGTTGCGGAACGATGTGCTCCGCGCACCACTCGGTCTGGTGTTCACCCCCGAACAGCTCGGAGCCGAGTCGGACGATCTCCACCTCGCCTGCTACCGCGAGGGTCGGCTCGTTGCGTGTCTGATCCTGGCACCTGTTGACCCCACAACGGTGAAGATGCGCCAGGTGGCGGTGGCGTTCGATCAGCAGGGGCAGGGAGTGGGGCGCGCGCTTGTTGAGGAGTCGGAGCGGGTGGCAAGGGAGAGGGGCTGGACGTTGATGACGCTCCACGCACGGGACCTCGCCGTGCCGTTCTATGAACGGCTGGGCTACGAGCGGATCGGGGAGCAGTTCGAGGAGGTGACGATTCCCCACTGGGCGATGCAGAAACGTCTGTAGCGGGCGAGGAGTACCGCAAGTATCTCTCCTCCAACTCCGTATGCAGCGCTCCCCGACCAGCGAGTGGTCGGGGAGCGGAGGAATCGTGCGTTGCAGGGGAGGCTCAGGCTGTTGCTGCCGTATGGGGCTGCAAGGCCTCCACCAGCTTCTGCTTCGGCACGGCACCCACGATCTGCTCCACCACCTTGCCTCCCTTGAAGACGAGGAGGGTGGGGATCGAACGCACGCCGTACGTCGAGGCAATGTTCGGGTTGTTGTCCACGTCGAGTTTGCCGACCTTGGCACGGCCCTCGAACTCCGTTGCCATCTCCTCGACCGCAGGAGCGATTGCGCGGCACGGACCGCACCACGTTGCCCAGAAGTCGACGAGAACCGGCGTATCGGAGTTTAGAACCTCATCCTGGAAGTTCGCATCAGTGAATGTGAGAGCCATCGGGATACCTCGTAAGATGATAGGACGCCGCACACGGCAGCGTCGGTACGGATTGGTTGTAGTTGACGAACAATGCAGGGGATACGTGTAAGCAGGAGGGGCAATCGAACGCTCCGCTTCCACGGTGCTGGCTTATTGCAGCACCATCCCTCCGTTCACGTGGAGTGTGGTGCCGGTGATGTACGATGCCTGGCGCGACGCGAGGAACACCACGGCTGCCGCAACTTCATCCGGCTCGCCGGGGCGGCCGAGAGGGATGGCGTTGTTGATTGTGCGGCGGCCTGCCGCATCCCCCATGGCATCGGCGGTCATGTCGGTGCGGATCCACCCCGGCGCCACCGCGTTCACGGTGATGCCGCGCGGGGCAAGTTCCACCGCCAGCGACTTCACCATCGCGATGATCCCCCCCTTGCTCGCGGCATAGTGGCTGTACTCCGCCTCCCCCCGCACGCCCGATGTTGACGCAATTGCGATGATCCGCTTCGGCGCGCCGTTCTCTCCTCCCATCAGCCGCATCGCCTCGCTGACCGCGATGAAGACGCTCGTGAGGTTCGTGTTGATCGTCTCGCGCCAGTCGGTCAGGGTCATGGTGCCGATGGCACCTCTGTGCCAGATCCCGGCGTTCAGCACCAGCAGATCCAGACCTCCCCACGACTCCTCGATCCGTCGCATGATCGTCCCCACCGACCGTTCCTGCGCCATATCCGCCTTCAACAGCATATGCTCGACGTGCCTGTCGCCCAGTTCAAGCCCGATTCGTTCGGCGGCCTCGGCGTTGGATCGATAGTTGGCGGCGACGCGTGCGCCGCTGGAGCCGAGCGCAAGGGTGATTGCGCGCCCGATACCGCGCGTCCCGCCGGTAACGAGCGCACGTACTCCGCTGAGATCGAGAACCATCGTCTGATGCTCCTGGCAAGAAAGAAACCGGTGGAGAGAATGGATCCTCCACTCGGCAACCACAACAGAAAAACTACGGTTCCCCCGCTACTCTCTCCAACAGCAAATATGCTCCCGAAGGGAGAGCAAAAACGGCTATATGACCGGAGGATACTCTCCTGCAAACGGAATGGTGGCGTCCGGGTTAGCGTCGCGTTGGGGAGACGAGGCGCGCTCTCCCGGCTCCCGGCCGCGTCCCTCGGGCGTGTCGACAATCAGAAGGCCAGATTCTGGTGCGATTCCATGGAGTCTCTGCTTCCCCTGGCGTGTCATTCCGAGCGAGGCGAGGAATCGCAACGGCGGACGGCGAGATGCGTTTCGCTCGGAATGACAACCTGCTGTTGCCTTCGCAATCGGGGGCTGTAGTCAACACGCCCTAGCCCACCTCCGGCTCGGTTCCTCCCCGTTTCGACTCGTTCTGCACCCCTTTCAACACGCCGAGATCGTGGGCGAGATCGACAAGGTTGCGCAGGCTTCCCTGGCTCATCGTGTAGTAGATTTCGTTGAAGCGGGTCAGGATCTCCTCGTCGGCATCCAGAAGGAGGGCGGCGATACGGTCGCGGAGTGTGTCGGCAGCGGTGGTGAACTCCTGTTCCAGCCTCTCACGTCCCATATCGGTGCGGACAGCGCGGCGGAGTGAGGAGTAGAGTCCGTAGAGGTGGCGGCCGTGAAACGCCAGCGCGTTCATCGTCTCGTGGTCCTCGCGTTCTGCGGCAAGCTCCAGCAGGGTGCCAAGGTCATTCCGCTTTCGCAGCCCCTCCTCCGCTATGCCGTTGAGATAGTCGAGGACGTGCAGGGTGTCGTCGGAGAGGTGCATCGGAGCGTTGCCGGTTGTCGGCGGCTGGGTGCCGGTGAGCAGGTCGAGCTGTGCGGGGCAGGTCTGTCAGCAATACGGGTCTCGCTTCGTTTCTCCCCACCCATGCATCGCTGCTTCCTGCTGCGCTAGAACGGCTCCTCTTCGCCCGGTGGGAGGAACTGCGGTGCGTTGTCGAAGTGATAGGCGAGGTTCTCGAAGCGCGCGTACTCGCGCACGAAGGCCGACTTCACGGTGCCGGTAGGACCGTTACGCTGCTTGCCGATAATCACCTCCGCAACGCCCTCGGTCGGGTGCCCGTCCTCGTCCACGGCGATGCCGTAGTACTCGGGGCGGTGGACGAACATCACAACGTCGGCGTCCTGCTCGATGGAGCCGGACTCGCGAAGGTCGCTCAGCATCGGTCGCTTGTCGCCGCGCGACTCTACCGAACGGTTGAGCTGCGAGAGCGCGATGATGGGGATGTCGAGTTCCTTGGCGAGCTGCTTCAGGCCGCGCGAGATCATCGAGATCTCCCGCTCGCGGCTTTCTGCCTTCGGGGCGTGCATCAGCTGGAGGTAGTCCACAACGATCATCTCGATGTTGTGTTCGCGCTTCATCAGCCGCGCGCGCGCGCGAAGCTCCATGATGCCCATCGCCGGCGTGTCGTCGATGTAGAGCGGCGCGTCGGCGAGGCGGTGGATGGTGCTCACGATCCGCTGCCAGTGGTCCTCCTTCAGGTCGCCGGTGCGGAGCCGATGTGCGTCGACGCGTGCCTCGGCGGAGATCAGACGCATCACCAGCTGCTGCGCCGACATTTCCAGCGAGAAGAACGCCACGGACTTCTTGTAGTCGATGGCGGCATTGCGGGCCATCGTCATGGCGAGCGCGGTTTTCCCCATCGAAGGACGCGCCGCCAGGATGATCATGTCGGAGCGCTGGAACCCGCCGGTTACCTTGTCAAGCTCGATAAGTCCGGTGGGAACGCCGATGACGCCTCCCCCCTCGGCGTGGCGCGCGCTGATCGACTCCAGCAGCTCCACGGTCTCGAAGGCGAGGCGCTTCATCGAGCTGTAGCCGCGCTGGCTCCTGCTCTCGGCAATCTCGAAGATCTTCTTCTCGGCGTGGTCCACTTCCTCGAACGCGTCGGTTGCGTCGCTGTAGCAGTTGCCGATGATCTCCATCGCCGCGCTGATCAGCCGTCGCTTCAGGGCCTTCTCGAAGATGATTCGCGCGTGGTGCTCGACGTTCGCAGCGGTTGGCGTGCGGAGGTTCAACTCCGACAGGTACTGCGAGCCACCCACATCGCCGAGCTTGCCGTTGCGCTGAAGCTCGTCGTGCAGGGTGATGATGTCGATCGGCTGGTTGCGGTCGTTCAGCGCCAGCATGGCGCTGTAGATCAGCCGGTGTGCCTCGTGATAGAAGGAGTCGGCGGGGAGGATCTGGAGCGCCTTGTTGGCCGCATCCCGCTCCAGCATCATCGCGCCGAGCACGGCCATCTCCGCATCCTTTGAATGCGGAGGGACACGGTCGCCACCCCCCGCATCGAGGTGATGCACGTTTGGCCTGCGCCGCTGTGCGATCATCTTCTCGATGGGGTAGCGCGACTCGCGCTCGTCGTCGTTGACAATAAAACTGCCGGGAGGCATCAGGGGCGCGCCTGCTTGGAACGTGAAGGAAAACCGGACAGGACGGACACCGCCGCAGCGGCAGCCATGCGCGCGTTGGAGGGAACACCGAAGAGTAGTACGGCAATCTTACGAACCTCTCCGGGAGGTGCCAAGTCTATTCTATCGACAAGTTTTCCACCATTCATTGTGGATAGCGAGAGGGTCGTGGCCATCTGTTGAGATGCTGGGGCGCAGGGGCTAACTTTCCCTCGTTTCCAGTGTTGCTTGATCCGTTGAGCACACCGTATTGTTGTCACGATTCTGTTCCCCTCTATCCATGTCCAGACTCTTCATCTCTCGCCTTCTTCGCCTCGCCACCCTTCTCCTGCTGCCGATAGTGATCGGCGGCTGTGATGACGGACGGACGGGAATCGGTCCCGGCGGCTCCAGCGGCCTTCCATTCGACCTCGAAATACCGCGCCAGGTGCCCGTTGGCTCCCTTGCGGCGGTCAGCGGAACGTTGGTGCGCCGAATGGAGGTGGTACGAAACGACTCGATCTTCGCCATTAACAGCACACCGGCGTTCTACGCGCAGTTCACCGTGGGGGATACAACCGGCAGGCCGTCCGCCGTGCTGCTCAACAGCGTGGCACTGAAGCAGCATCGCGATACCGACACGCTGCGCTTTGCCACGTCGATCAACACCAGCGTCTACGGCATCAACATCTGGGGTCTGGGTTCGGCCACCGACACAATGATCTTCCAGATCAACCAGATCGACCCAATGGACAGCGTGCAGCCCTTTACCTCTGCGCCACGCGAGCGAATCTATCGCAGCGACAGCGCGCTCGTCATCACCTGGCCGCGACCGACGCTTGCGTCGAACGCGGTGGCGGTGGTGGTGCGCGGGCAGGACACGACGGTCAGCGATGTGGCGCTCGACACCCCTGGTCGCTACACCGTGAGTGCAGCGGCGATGGCAAAACTGCGGGGACGGGCAACGGTAACGGTGACGCGCTATCTAACCCAGCAGCAGCAGTGGAAGGGGCGGAGCGTCAGCTTTGCACGGCTTGCCCAGTACCGTGCAGAGATCACGGTACAGTAGGGCGTTGCGGCGAAGTCGAAACGGAGCAGAGGAGGGGGGACAAGTCTCCCGATGGCCCCCTCCTCCCACGATCGTCACACCGCCCGGTTTCAAGTGCTTCGCTGGCAATCAGCCATCCATAACCTGCCACCGCCGTTGATCGACTCCGCAGCACTCACGCTCCAGGTCGCGCTTGCCGCAACGGTGATCGTTGGGATAGCGGGCACGGTGCTGGGGCGCTGGCTGGCGCGAGGAAAGGGGGTGTGGCGCGATCTCGTCGACCTTGTTGTGATGCTTCCACTGCTGTTGCCGCCGACGGTGCTTGGGTGGTATCTCACACGGGTGTTCGGTCGAACCCGTCCGGTCGGAGCGGTTCTTGAGGGGGTGGGGCTGGGGGTGATGTTCTCCTGGCGTGGTGCCGTGCTCGCCTCGGCGGTGGTGGCTCTGCCGATGATGACCCGTGCCGCGCGCACCGCGTTCGAGTCTATCGACCACACGCTGGAGGAGGCTGCGGCGCTCGACGGCGCAACCGGCCTGCGGCGCTGGCGGTTGCTGCTGCTGCCACTTGCCGCGCGCGGACTTGCTGGCGGTGCCGCCCTCGCCTTTGCCCGCGCTGCCGGCGAGTTCGGCGCAACGCTGATGCTCGGCGGCAACATCCCCGGCAGTACGCAAACCTTGTCGCTTGCGCTCTACGACGCGTTCAACCGCGGCGATGACGCGGCCGCCGGCACCATCGCCCTTCTCCTCGTTGCGATCTCCGCCGCTGTCATGCTCGTTACCCTGCGGTCGGTTGCCGGGAAGTGGTAGCTGGCGTTGTTCGCGCCTGCACGGCCACGACCCCCTTTCCCCAGGGCAGGCGCGTCCTCCAGGGAGGAGTGCTGCACAGCGATGTGGCGCTCGCACCCGCTGTCCGCAACCGGCTACCGCAGCAGATGGATCAGAAGGCCGACGGTGCCGCCGATGAACGTGCCGTTGAGCCTGATGTACTGGAGATCGCGCCCGATGGCAAGTTCCAGCTCCTCGCTCAGCCGCCGTCCGTCCCACGCATCCACCACCCGTTGAATGATCGAGCCGATGGCGCCCTGATTTCGTTCGAGCAGCATCAGCGCGGTTGAGCGGAGGCGCTCGTCGATGGAACGCTGGAGTTCGGTGTCGCCTGCCAGCCGGTTGTAGAGCGCGTCGATGGCGCGCCGTGCCTGCGTGCGAAGTGTCGAGTGCTCGGCGTCGAGGTCGCTGGCAATCCACTCCTTCAGGCTTGTCCAGAGGTCGGCTATCGCTCCGCGCACCTTCGGGTGCTGAAGCATCTCCTCCTTCCAGCCGTTGATTCGCTCCTTCCACTCCGGGTCATCGCACAGCTTCTCCACCCACTCGCGCACGCGGGCGTCGAGGTCGGCGCGGAGCGGGTGTGACGGGTCGTTCGCCGCTGCCGTCACCACCTCGATCAGCGCCGTGAGCGTCTGGTCGGTGGCGTGATTGATCACCACCTTCGGAATCAGCTTGCTCCCCCACTTCAGCGTTCGCTCCGTTGCGCGCTCGATGAACTCCTGCACGGTGTCGCGCCGCGAGGGGAGCCACTCCCCCACCTGCCGCAGTACACTGTCGATGAGCTGCTGGTGCCGTCCATCCTCCACGACCGTGCCGAGCGCCCTGCCGAGCAGTGCCGAGGCGTCGAGCGTGTGGATGCGGCCGGCAATTGCGTCGGCAAGTGCCCCCTCCACCTGTTCGCTGTCGAGCGTGTGCACCACCGTGCCGACCCCCTCGGCGAGCCATCCCGCCGCTCGTTCGCGGTTGACGGGGTCGCCAAGGAAGCCGAGCAGCGTGCTCGAACCGCTGAATCTGTCAAGCTCGCGCGAGACGTTCTCCACCGAAAGCAGCCGCGTATCGACGAAGCTGGCGAGGTTGCGGCCAATCTCCTCCTTCTTTCGCGGGATGATGGCGGTGTGCCAGATCGGAAGGCCGAGCGGGTGGCGGAAGAGCGCAACAACGGCGAACCAGTCGGCAAGCGCCCCCACCATCGCCGCCTCGGCGAAGGCGTTGACGTAACCGATCCATCCTGCTCCGGTACCGACGTGTTCGGTAACGATGAAGAGCGCTGCCATGCCGACGAAGACGCCGGTGGCGATCAGCTTCATCCGGCCCAGAGCACTGCGACGTGTCTCGATATCGGAGCCGAGCGCGGCGGTGGAGGCGAGAGACTGTACGGTTGTAGACATACGGCTGCTGGTACTCTTCTCCATCCAGTTCGAGCGGGTGGAGCGCTGGAATGAAATGCTGGCGGTACGACGAACAGACGGCCCGCCGAAGTGGAACGGCGGGCCGCGACAGGAGGTTCCGTTGGTGAACCGGTCGAGTTGTTACCGCGACGATCCCTTCCGTGCGCTGACGGCCGTGCGGAGGGATGGTGTTCCCTTCCCCGGACTCTTCTTCGTTCGACTCCTTGCGCCCGTTGTTCCCTTCCGGCCGTTTGCCGGCGTGATCGGCTCTGGTGTGTTCGCCTCCGTTCGGAAGAGATGGGGCACCGCCTCCTGCAGAGTGGAGACGGGAATGATCTCCAATCCCTCCTTCACATCAGCGGCGATATCCTCCACCTGCCGAAGGTTGTCGCGCGGGATCACCACGGTGCGGACGCCGACGCGCCGTGCGGCGATCAGCTTCTCCGTCAGCCCGCCAATCGGAAGGATGCGTCCCCGAAGCGTGATTTCCCCGGTCATCGCCACGTCGCTCCGCACCGGGCGGAGCGTTGCGGCGCTGATGATCGCCGTTGCCATCGTGATGCCGGCGCTGGGCCCATCCTTCGGGATCGCTCCCTCCGGCACGTGGATGTGAATCTCGCGTCCCTTCATGAACTCCTCCGGCACGTCGAGCGCCGCGGCGTTCGCGCGGATGTAGCTGAGCGCCGCTGCCGCCGACTCCTTCATCACGTCGCCGAGCTGGCCGGTAAGGGTCAGCTTCTCCGGTCCGGGGGTGATCGATACCTCTACGGTGAGGGTGTCGCCCCCTACCGAGGTCCACGCCAGTCCGGTGGCTGCACCGACCAGATCCTCCTTCTCGCCGATGCGGTTGCGGTAGCGCGGCGCCTTCAGCATCCGCTCCACCTCCTCCGGGGTAACGACGATGCTGGGGCCTGCCTTGCGCGTGCGGCGCTTTGCTCCGCTGTACTCCGCCTCCACGATGCGGCGGGCAATCTTGCGGCAGAGCGAGGCGATTTCCCGCTCCAGGCTCCGCACTCCGGCCTCGCTCGTGTACTCGCGGATCACCTTGAGAATGGCCTCGTCGGTGAACGTCACGGCGCGGTCGGCAAGGCCGTGCTCTTCGAGCTGCTTCCGAATGATGTGCCGCTTCGCGATCTCCAGCTTCTCGTTCTCAAGGTAGCCGTTCAGCTCGATGATCTCCATCCGGTCCTGCAGCGGCAGCGGGATGTTGTAGAGCACGTTCGCCGTGGCGATGAAGAGCACCTTGGAGAGATCGTAGTCCACCTCCAGGTAGTGATCGTTGAAGGCGACGTTCTGCTCGGGGTCGAGCACCTCGAGCATCGCGCTGGAGGGGTCGCCGCGGAAGTCGGCGCTCATCTTGTCCACCTCGTCGAGCAGCAGCACGGGGTTCACCGATCCTGCGCGCTTCATCGACTGGATGACCTTCCCCGGCATCGCGCCGATGTAGGTGCGGCGGTGCCCGCGAATCTCCGCCTCGTCGCGCACGCCGCCCAGCGAGACGCGGATGAAGGTGCGCCCCAGCGCGCGGGCAATCGATCTGCCGAGCGAGGTTTTGCCGACGCCCGGCGGACCAACGAGGCAGAGAATCTGCCCGCGCATCTCGCGCACCAGGTTCAGCACCGCAATGTGCTCGATGATGCGCTCCTTCGGGCGCTCCAGCCCGTAGTGGTCCTCGTCGAGCACCTCGCGGACGTGCTCGACGTTCAGGTCGTCCGCCGTGCGCTGGGTCCACGGCACCGCCACCAGCCATTCGAGGTAGTTGCGGTTCACCGAGAACTCTGGGGACATGGTGGGGGTGCGGCGGAGCTTGTCGAGTTCCTCGAGCGCGCGCGCCTGCACCTCCTCCGGCATTCCAATGGTGTTGATCGCCTCGGCCAGCTTGATGAACTCCGGGCTAAGCTCGCCATCCTGCTCAAGCTCGGTCTGGAGCGCGCGAATCTGTTCCTGGATGATGAACTGCCGCTGCGAGCGCTGGAGCGTGTCCTGCACCTTCGTGTCGATCTCCTGCTCCAGCCGCAGCACCTCGATCTCCTCGCGCAGCACGCGGAGCAGTTCGAGATACTGTTCGCCGGGGTTCTCCATCTCCAGAATTCCCTGCTTCTCCTCGGCGCGACCGATGATGGTGCCGGCGATGAAGTAGAGCCGCCGCATCGGGTCGGGCTGGTTGTCGTAGGCGATCAGCGTTTCGGGAGGAATCGAGCGGTGCAGCCCAACGTAATCGCGGAAGAGGTCGAGCGCCTGGCGTTGCAGTGCCTCCATCTGCCGGTCGTCGGGCACCTGCGGCTCAACGCGCCGGACCTTTGCCTCGAGCTGGCCGTCCACGGTGAAGATGTCGGTGATGAAGCCCTGGGCCTCACCCTCCACCAGAATCTTCATCAGCCCGTTGGGGAGGCGGAGCATCTGCACGATGCGGGCGATGGTGCCCGCACGGTGGATGTCGTCGGCTCCCGGCTCCTCGACGTCGGGGTTGCGCTGTGCGACGAGCATGATCGTCTTGTCGCGGTTGATTGCCTCGGCTGCGGCGCGCAGTGAGCTTTCCCGTCCGACGAGAACGGGGAAGATCATCGAGGGAAAAATGACCACATCGCGCAGCGGCAGCACCGGAAGGCTGAGCGTTGCGGCGGATGTGGAACGAGCCTTGCGGCGTGTGGATTTTGATCGTGTCATGGAAGTTGGACAAAGTACGACGCCGCGCCCCTTCGGGGCACCCGGCGTGCGCAACAGAGGGAAACGGGGGAGGAGCAGGAGGGAGAAGGTGTTGGCGGTGCCCCTCTCTAAAAAACGTGGTACTGGAAGTGCTCCGCCGTGGTGCTCCTCCACGGATCGACCGTTCATGTCCCATGCGTTCCCTCACACGACTCTCGAGATCGACGTGCGTGAATGGCTGTCTATCTCCCAAGTTCATTGGGCGGCACGGACGTTGCCGTCGGCAAGCTCGTTCAGTGTCATCCTTAACCATTGCCACCGGAGAGGACTCTTGGAAGATCGATCGTATGAGGATTGACGCCGACGGACGTGTCGTAGGTGTTTCTCTGCCTCACTGGTGTGTTTCGTCTCCGGGATGTCGTGATTGTTGTGTGCGGGTGCCGGGATGAAGAAGAGAGGGGAGTATCGATATCATCTTCGCTGTATTCCGTCCAAAACCTGCGATTCGTGCCCTCGACTTTACGAGGAAGTAACCATCCGGCCAATCGTGTGTAGATTTCGGGGTATGCCACTTCCGGCGTACTTCTCGGGACGCTCCGCTCCACACAGCACACGGTACACCTGCCAGCTGGCATGGCCCATCCCTTGATACCGATGACACCCGGAATGAACGACGACGAACTGTTCCGCCTGGCGCAAGCCGGGGACACCGCCGCGTTCACCGCTCTGTTCCGTCGCTACGAGCGTCGGGTGTTCCTCTACTGCATGAGGGTGTTGCTGGACGAGGATGTGGCGCACGATGCCTTCCAGGAGGCGTTTCTCCGCCTGTACGAGCATCGCCACACCTACGACGGACGGAATTTCATGGTGTGGTTCTTCACGATTGTGCGGAACGTGTGCCTGAACATGCGCCGCAACAAAAAGCGGACGGTGCCGTTCGAGACCTCTCCCGCCGATGCAAGTCCGGCGCGCGTTGTCGATGTGGCCCTGCACGACCAGGTGGCAGCGGCGCTCGACCGCCTTCCGCACGATCACCGCGAGGCGCTGGTGCTCTACGAGTACGACGGCTACTCCTACCAGGAGATCGCCGAAATTACAGGAGCCTCGATGGCAACAGTCAAGATCAGAATCTTTCGAGCGCGCCAGGCCCTGCGCGCCCTCCTTTTTACGGTGGCTCACGATCATGGAGTTTGAACGACTGCTACGACGGTATTTCGACGGCTCGCTGTCGGAACCGGAGGTGCGCCGCTTCCAGGAGCTGCTCGATCGCGTCCCCGATTACGCGCACGAGTTCCGGCAGCTGCTGGAGGTGCGCTCGGTGCTGCACGATGACGCCCTGCGGCTTTCGCCCCCGCCCGCTCTTGCCGAACCACTCCATGCCGTGCTCGAGCGTCGGTTCGCCGCACTTGCACCCCAGGCGGATGCAGCGGTGCCCCCGGTTGCCGTCGGCGCTGCCGCCGTTCCCGTGCGCCAGGTTCGTCGCCGCAGCTTCGTGCGCGGCGTGATGGGGACGCTCACCGCGTTCATGCTCGCCATCGGTGTGGCCCTTACACCGGAGATTCGGATGCAGTTCCCGCTGGCCGCCACTGGTGTCTCTCCAGCAGTGCAGGGGGAGGGGATGGAGACTGCGAACACGAATCCTGCAATCGCGTCGATTGAGCGTTCCGTCAGGAACGCTCGTCGTGGTGCCTCCGCACGGAGTGCAGTCGTTCGCCAGGTTTCCAACGGTGTGAACGCCAACTCCACCCACGCTCCCGTGGTGCCGGAGACTCCAATCGAGGATCCCAGGCTGGTGAACGGCATTGCGGATCGGATGCCGACAGAAACCCCTGCCGACGCCGAGGAGTCCCTGACTCTTCCCCGTCTGGGTGGAAGGCTCCTGTCCTCGGACTTCGCTCCGAACTCGCAGAATCTTTCGACCGCCTTTGGGGGCAACGTCAATCTGAACCTTCCCACCCCACCACCGGCAACAACCGGGGAGGAGCGTCCGCGCACCTTCAACTTCGGCGTGGTGGTTGCGAGCGGTCAGGTTGCCGAGTCGCCGAAGCCGACAGCGTTCATGCAGAACGCCTACTACCTCGCGTTTGGTCTGTCACCCCACGACAGGCTTGGGGTTGAGGCTGGCTTCTCCAACTTCCGTTTCGACACGCGCACGGCTGCCCCTGTCACGCCCACGACGTCGGCAAAGCAGGCAGATCCCAAGGGTCTTGCACGCCGCACGGCGGGAGGAGATTTTGCCAGCAACGACGGTTCAAACGAGCGTTCGCAGGCTCCCATCTCCGGCGCTCACATTGTAGAACTTGTGACGCAGCGTGTGGAGCAGACGGTGAACTACGGTGCCGTTTTCTATGATCGTCGCGTGCGGCTCAACAAGACGTGGGATGTGTGTGGTCGCGTGACGGTGGGCGCCGCTGACCAATCGCTGGTGGGGAACGTTCGTGCCTACGTCGCCTACACCCCGTCGAAAGGGGGAAGCTTCACGATTACGGCGGGCGTAGGGGCATCGGGACTCTACAACATGATTGCTCGCGACCGCACCGTCAGCGGCAACGTCGGGCTTACCTACGGCATCGAGACAGGATTCTAGAGGAGGGGCTGGGAGGGGAGAATAGACTCCTCTGAACGATTGTCAGGCACCGTATGCGGCCTTCTCTTCCTTCGTACCGATCGGAGAGAGGGCCGTACTCTATCCGCACCAAATATGACCACGATCTGCCGACACAGGCTGTTCCTTCTTCTTCCCCTGCTGCTCGTTGCCGCCAGACTCGACGCGCAGGAGCGCGAGTCTGTGGACCTGCACGGACTTCAGGAACGTCTCCCGCGCGCAATGGGCGCATCGTCGGGGGATGCGTTCGGTATCCTGTCCCCCGGCCGTCTGCTCGTCAAGTTCGATGGAGGGGCGCTCAGTGCCGATCACTACTACGGGGTGGCGAGCGAGCTGCGGCGGTTCGACACCAACGGTACCTCGTACACCCGTCTGTTTGCCCGCCCGTCGGTGCGCTACGGGTTGTTCGACCGTTTCGATCTCTCGCTCGAACTGCCCCTGACGTACGAGCGGCTCACCAGTGCCGAGCGATTCCCGGAGCGGAGCATCGGTCGCCTCGCCTCTGTTGATCTCGGAGCAGGCTGGGGGGCGCTACAGTTCTTCTCCTCCAACGACACAGCCATTACGAGCCGTACCTCGATTGCGGTGCGCGGCAGGCTCTCGATTCCCACTGGCTTCCACAACGGTCTCGACAACGACCCGAAGCATCCCTCGTTCCTGGACGATGGGGCGCTGGAGGGGGAGCTGGGCCTGGCCGGTGTGTACGTCACACCCGAACTGGAGATCGGTGGCAGGGTGGGGTACAGGATGCGGGGAGAGGAGCTGGAGGACGAGATTCCGTGGAGTCTGAGCATCGACCTGACCCGTATCCGGGGGGCGGCAATCGGTGTGGGTGCGTTCGGTGCCGTCTCGGTGGCCGATCCCTCGCATCCCTCGCGTCCCTTCTACGCCGGTTCCTCGGGGACGGCAGCGGAGCAGACGGAGATTGATGGAGGACGGGGAATCTTTCGCCGTCCAGATCGGGAGACCTACGCCGGGATTCACGCGGGCGTCACCGTCGATCTGGGCGACACGTGGAGTCTTGGAGCACACTATGGCGTGCGGCTCGTTGGCACCAACGCTCTCGGCATGAGCGGCGCATGGCTCACCGTGGGCTATCGTAATTGAGAGGTGAGGTGGTATTGGAGGCTGGCGTGCCTCCAGGTGTGGCACCAACGATGCCACACCTGGGGTGAAGCTCATCCGCTCCCGAAATCACCAATCGAACGGAACTCCTGCATCCGTGCGTCGTAGTTTGCGGCGGAAATCAGCTCTGCATGCACTCCACGCTCATCCGTTTCGTTTCCGTTCTCCTCCTTCTGCTCTGCGCTCGTGTCCTCCATGCGCAGAACTTCCGCGTCTATCCACCCGAGATGTACGCCGGCGCCAACGTGATTACGATCAGCGCCAGCGCGGGCATTGCCTCCATCCAGATGCGTTCCGGGGGAACCTGGGTGCCGATTGCCAGCGGCACCGCAACCGCCACCTACAAGATCATCTCCGCTCCCACCTTCGCGCGGTGCGCTCCATCGGCACGGCTGATCGTTTTCGTGCGGGGTGTCAACCGGACTGCCGCGATTCAGTTGCGCGTGGTCGATTGTGGCGGCGATGTCCACTTCGAGAATCTGGAGACGAGCACGCGCTGGAACGTGTATCACGAGGAGTTTGGGCGTGTACCGCTGGGCACCACCGCCTGCCACACCTTTCGCGTCGATGTCAGTGGCGGCACTGAATTCGTCATCGACTCGATTCGCAGTCCCTCGCCGCTCTTCGCCATCCGCTACACCGGCACGCGGCCTCCGCTGCGGGTGCGCGGCGGCTATCGCTACGACGTCTGCTTCCGTCCCAGCCGAACGGGACGTGTGGAGATGCCGATCTTCGTCTATATCCGCCGTCCCTATCCCGCCGGTGGCTACACCAACTACATCGTTGCCGACACCGCCTTCGTCACCGTTGTGCCGTCGAATACGCCGGTCACAACCCCGCCGCCTGTCAGACCTCCTGTGACAACCCCGCCGCGGGTCCCCACGGGGCCACCGCTCGTGCAACCGGTGGAGCCACCTCCGGTGCCGAAGCCAACCGTGCGACAGTTCACCGTGATGCCCCTGACACCTGCGGTGCGTGCAATATCCTTCACGCATCCAACGGTGGCAGGCAATCGCATGCAGCCGATCAATTTCGACTCGCTCCTTGCGGCGGTGCCTCCACTGCCCGCTCCTGAAGAGCCGGTGGCCGACCCGACCGTGTACCGCACGCTGGTGCTCCCCAACGCTCACGCGCTCGAACAGGGGAGGCTTGCCGTGTCGAGCGTGGAGGGGGCCGGGCTTGTTGCCTACTACGGTGCAACCGACGAACTGACGCTGATAGGGGGGGGAGCCTTCGTGCCGGCGTTCATCGAGGAGAACGTCGTTGGTACACTCGGGGCACGCTATCAGGTAGTGAAGGAGGGGAGTCTGGAGGGTGCGGTGGGGGTGCAGGGAGCGATCTCGCGCAGCCCGCTCTCCACCATCACGGTGGGCGTGGGCTATGCGGGAGTGAGCTACGGCAACGATGACAGCCGCGCGACGATAACCGCGGGATATACGCTCCGACACCACGTGTCGGAGGACACACTTGCCGGCACCTTCAACAACAACGGTCCGGCACTGTCGCTCGGTGGAGACTATCGACTCTCGCGCCATCTGAAGTTGACGGCCGAGGCAACAGTACTGGAGGGATCCACCTACCAGCCACTGTCGCTCGGTCTCCGCTGGTTCGGACGCAGCTTCGCCGTCGATCTCGGTGTGCTGCTCAACGCTCGTGGAATCGGCAGCGGCCAGCTTCAGCCCGCACCGCTGCTGATGGGAACCTACGTGTGGTAGCGGCGTGGTGGTGATCTCGATGGAATACCACAACGGGACCGCCGATGAACTTCTCACCGGCGGTCCCGTTGATTCAGGTTGATTGCTCCCGCTCTTCAGCACCGCTCATTGCGTCGATTGCCGCCGCTCCTCGTCCGGCGGCATGATCGAGCGGCAGCGTTCCGCGCGCTATTCCACCACCATCTTCACCGTTGCGCGTCCCTGGCGTCCCGACACCTCGACAAAGTAGATGCCGCTGCTCATCGCTGCCAGATCGTACTGCCGCAGGTTCTCTCCCGCGCGTACCCGCCACGTGTCGGAGCGAACGGGCTGACCGACCACGGTACGAATCTCTACCCGCACCTCCTCCGCCTCGCTGCTCTTGTAGTGCAGGGTGAAGGCGCCGGTGTTGGGGTTCGGGGAGATCGCGCTCCCGGCGCTGCTCACCGCGATGTTCTCCACGCTTGCCGAGAGCTGCACCACCCGCGCCACCGCGCCGTAGCCGTTCACCTTGCCGTTGCCCCACAGGTTGTTCCCTCCGGGTGGAAGCACACCTGTGAAGTTGTCCCGGATCGCTGTCTGCGCCAGAACGTCCTTCACCTGCTGTGGGGTGAGCCGTGGGTTGACCTGCAACATCAGGGCGACGATGCCGGAGACCGACGGGCCGGACATCGACGTTCCGCTCAGCACGGCATAGCTGTAGTTCTTTCCGTCGGTCGGATTGTGGTAGGTCGCGGTGATGAAGGTCGTGTCCGGCCCTCCCGAGGCAAAGTCCGCATCGTAGGAGCTGACCGACGAACCAACGGTCAGTCCGGGTCCGGTGATGTCCGGCTTGACGCGACCGTCGGCGGTGGGGCCGTGGCTGGAGAAGGGGACGAGCCGTCCGTACCCCACGTAGCTGCTGTAGGAGTAGGAGAAGCCTGCGGTGCTGGTCCAGCCGACCTTCGAGGCGTAGGCCCCCACGGTAATGGCCGACCGCGTTGTGGCGATATCGCTGATCGAGATGTCGCTGTTGCCGCTCGTTGCCCAGGGCAGACCAAAGCGGTTGAACGCACCGTAGTAGCCCGACGTCCTGTGGACGAAAACGGTCCACATGTCCAGCGTGCCGGTATTCCCCTGCAGGGTAATGATGATGCTGTCGGGAACGTGCGTGTCGAAGTCGAGAAAGATGCGGGGCTTGCCGTTGAACTCTGCCGTGGAGGTCATCACCCCCACGAAGCAGGTGTCGCCGTTCGATCCGACAAGCGCGGCATTGTGGGTGCTGTCGTCGAGGCAGATGCGCCCGGTGGTGCTGATTTCGCTGCTGTCGTGGTAGAGCGAAATCTCGGCACAGAAAGGCATGCCCGGCTCTCCCCATATATCCACCCACGTCTTCCTGCCGGCGGGACTTTCCGGAACGGTGAGGAACGTTCGCACGATGGTGTCGGTGGGGCTGAATTGCTTCTGGAGATGGCCCCGGTTGTCGCCGTTGTTGCCGGCGGAGCAGACGAAGATTCTTCCGGTATCGACGAGGTTGTCGAGTGCCTGGCTGACGAGGCTGTTCCCATCGCGTGAACCGAGGGGTGTGCCCCAGCTCAGGTTTACCACGGCGGGCTTCCCCACAGAGTCGGCATAGCGGAAGACGTAGTTGACGCCGTCGATGATGTCCGAGGCTCCGGTGTTCACCCACTGGCTCTTGTCGGGGGTGATCGAGACGAAGACGAGGTCGGCATCGTAGGCGATCCCTCTGTAGCGGCTGTTGCCGGCACTGCCGAACCCGGAACCGCCACAGATTCCGGCAACGTGTATTCCGTGCGATCCGTTGCTGTCGGTTGCCTTCGTCCGAATCGTTGCCGAGTCGGTCATCTCGGTGCCGTACAGGTAGCCTTCCGGCGGAGAGCCTGCACTGTTCTTCTGCTCCCACACCCTTCGGACCCGGTAGGTGCTGCCTGTGGTGTCGAGCAGCGTCGGGTGGCCGTAGTCGAAGCCCGCGTCCACCACTCCCACCACGACCCCTGCACCGCTGTAGGGGGTGGGGAGATTGTACCCGGCGTGAACGGAATCGACGCGCGTGGTTCTGCGTACCGAGTCGAGTGCCGGAACGAGAGGCTCATCGATCTGGATATACTCGATGCCGGAGAGACGGGTGAACTCCTCAACATTCTCCACCGGAATCTGCACCGTCCAGATCGGGCCGGCCTTGGTGCCCACGCGAACGCCGAGTGCGCGGAACTCCTCCTCACGAACTCCGTTCCCGACCTTCACCATGCCGCTGATGTAGACTCTGTTCCCCGGTCCCACCTTGTAGACGTAGAGCCGTGTGTTCGTCTCTCTCTCCACCGATGCTCTTCTCTCCAGCAGGTACTTGCGGGTGAGAGGGGAGAGCTTCGGCGCCTTCTGGGCCACGGCGGTCGTTGCCGTGCAGAAGAGTATCAGGAACAGAGGGTAGAGAATCCGCTTCATAGGTGTGTGGTCGGGGAGAGAGTCGTGTGTGCCGAAGAGGTCGGAGGCTCCTATACCGTGGTCAACACGGCTGCGCCGTCCAAAGTTGCGCGGGGAGAGAAGGGGAAACAGCGGCTACCCTTTGCGGGTAAAGCTCGCCAGCCGCATGATCATCAGGTCGTGTGCGGTGTTGACCACGACCGTGGGGACCGAGTAGTTGTTCGTGGCAATCGAGAAGGCAAGAAGTTCGCCGTCGCGCGTGCGGGCGTAGCCGCTGATCGCGCGCACGCCGCCAAGATAGCCCGTCTTCCCGTAGACGTTCCCCTCGGCGAGCGTCCCGCGCAGCCGTGCCGACAGCGTGCCGTCAACCCCTGCAATCGAGAGCGAGCGCATATACGCCTCGGCGTTGCGCGAGCGCGCCATCCCCCGCAGGAGCGCGGTGATGTCGGCGGGGCTGATCATGTCAACGCGGGAGAGGCCCGAACCATCCACGATCTTCAGGTGTTCGGGATCGATACCGTACCGCTGGAGTGCGTGCCGCACCTGCTCCACTCCTCCGGCTGTCGACCCAACTCCACCCGCCGCACGGTCCAGCGCGCGGAGCAGCATCTCCGCACCAAGGTTGAGGCTCTGCTTGTTGATTGCGCCGATCATCGCGGCGAGCCTCGGCGAACGGTAGACTGCCGCGACCTGTAGCCGCGAAAGGTCGAGAGGGGTGGGGAAGTCGCTGAGATCGACCGCGCGGCCGCGCACCTCGATCTCGTTGCGCTCAAGCTCTTCGGCGATCACCGTTGCCATGAAGAGCGCAGGGCGGTCGATGCTGACTGCTTCGACGTAGGGTTCCGAGCCTACGGCGATGTTCCCCGCGACACTGATCGTGGCGCTCCCCGGCAGTCTGCGGATGTCGAGCGTGCTGGCGCTGTCGCTCCGTGTGGTGATTGCCGTGGTTTGCAGACGGACGTAGCCGGTGGTTGGGTGAAGCTCCACGGCCACGGGATCGCCCGGACGCATCCCCGGTATCACGTGCACCTCGATGCTGTTCTCCCAGATCGAGGCGGCGCTGATCGGCGCGCTGAAGCCGAACGGTTCGTCGTCCCACGCCCATCCCGGCGCGAACGGCGTTGCGTCGAGCGCCGAGGCGTCCACGATCACGTTCTCGACGGTGTGGATGCCGAGCGAGTCGAGCGACCGTGCCCACCCCGCAACCACGAGCCGCGGATCGACGCCGTATCCGGGGGCGAGCGATGGGTCGCCCGATGTGCGAACGATCAGGTTGCCGTTGAGGTGGCCGACGCTGTCCACGAGACCATCGATCAGCAGCGAGGTGGTGAAGCGATAGTCGGGGCCGAGCCGCTCGATTGCCACCGCGGTGGTCAGCAGCTTGATGTTGCTCGCCACCTGCCGGTTGCGCTCGGCCTCGTGGCGGTAGAGCACCTCGCCGCTTTCGCACGAGATCACCGACACCCCCCAGGTGGCGTCATGGAAGTTGCGGTCGGCGATGATTGCGTCGAGGTCGCGCCCGAGCGCGCTGATGCGGGCACGCCCTCCACCGGGGCCGGGAATGGTGTCGTGCTGCCGGGTTGGCTGTGCCGTTGCCCACGCTGCCGCAACCAGAAGGGCCGCAGGGAGTAGTGCGAACAGAAAGGGGCGGGTGTGGGGCGGCAGTGCGCGGTGGGTGACCATGACCAGGGACGAAACTAATACCCTTCGCTCCCTGTGACAAGGGGGGATGTGGCGACCCACCCCTTCGTACATTGGCGACCTTGTGACGTGCGGGAGGGGTGCGTGAGACGAGGAACGAATGACCTATGAACAATGACAACCATCCCATGACCAACGATGTTGAATCGGTTGGGCGGCTGGCGGAGGCGGCATCCCGCCTGCGCTCGGAGATTTCCCGTGTGATTGTCGGACAGGAGGAGGCGGTCGATCATCTCCTGATCGCGCTTATCGCGCGCGGACACTCGCTCCTTGTCGGTGTGCCGGGTCTTGCCAAGACCCTGCTGGTGCGGACGCTGTCGCAGGCGCTCGACCTCTCGTTCCAGCGCGTGCAGTTCACCCCCGACCTGATGCCCGGCGACATCACCGGCACCGAGGTGATCGAGGAGAACCGCTCCACCGGCGGCAAGGTGTTCCGCTTCATCCCCGGCCCGCTCTTCGCCAACATTGTCCTTGCCGACGAGATCAACCGCACGCCGCCGAAGACGCAGTCCGCCCTGCTGGAGGCGATGCAGGAGCGACGCGTAACGGTGGCAGGACAGACGTACAACCTGCCCCACCCCTTCTTCGTGCTCGCCACCCAGAACCCGATTGAGCAGGAGGGAACCTATCCGCTTCCCGAAGCCCAGCTCGACCGCTTCATGTTCATGCTCTGGCTCGACTATCCCACCTTCGCCGAGGAGGTGCAAATTGTGCAGCGCACCACCGCAGCGCTCGGTGGTGATCCAACGCCGGTGCTGCATGCTTCGGAGATCGAGGAGGCGCAGAACCTCGTGCGCCGTGTGCCGGTGGCGGAGAACGTGGTGGAGTACGCCGTGCGCCTTGCATCGGCAACGCGACCGAAGACCGAGGGGGCGCCCGACTTCGTCCGGGAGTACGTCAGCTACGGTGCAGGTCCGCGCGCCTCGCAGTACATGATCCTCGGTGCCAAGGCTCGCGCGATCCTCGCCGGACGCTTCACCCCCTCGGTAGACGACGTGCGGGCGATGGCGCTGCCGGTGCTGCGCCACCGCGTGGTGACAACGTTCGCTGCCGAGGCCGAGAACGTCCGTCCAGAGGAGATTGTGCGGAGGATTCTGGAGTCGATAGCCGGCGGTCGATAGCTGGTTGTCGCCGGGGAGCCATAGCATCGATAATCGAACAGCGCAACCCCCATGACAAGGTTGACAATCCGAACACTCCTGCTGACAGCTCTCCTTCTCCTCGGGGTACGGTTTGCCGCTGCGCAGCAACCGGCGCTCGTGAAGCCAACAGCCGAACTCTCGCGGGAGTTGCGGACGCTGTTCGACGTTCTCCGACGTGTGTGCGAGATGGAGTATTTCCGGGAGAACGAACTGCACAACGATGCGCTCATTCAGTTCGGCGTTCTCTACAACAACAATCTCGGTCCCTATCGCCGGGTCGACGCGCAGGGACGGTATCGACTCCCTGCGAGCTACGTCGAGAAGGTGGTGATGCAGTATTTCGGCCGTGGGGTGGAGCACCATTCGGTGGGGGAGATCCTCTACCGCAACAACTCCTACCTCGCGCTCGGTTCGGATGCAGGGGAGAGGGACAGGATCGAGATCTCCAGACTCATGAAGCTGGACGATGATCTCTACGAGGTGCATGCCAGCTTCTACACGTTCGGTGAGCGGAATCCCTACCTGAAGGAGCGGATGAAAGTGCGCAGAGTGATGGCCGGAAAGCGGAGCCGTTTCATCGTTGTCGAGTACCAGCTTGCCTCCCTGGCTGACCTCCAGTTCGAGCAGAACGGTTCGGGGGAAGCTGCGGCGAAGTGAACCGAAGTCCGGCTGCCGGAGATGGTTCTCCCTCCCGCACTCAGAAGAACGCGCGCAGTTCCGCCTGGCCGATGTGCAGGACGCGCATTGTTGGTGGCTGCGCCCGCCCTGTGTAGACGAGCGAGGCCTGGAGGTTGCCGCCGAAGCGATAGTCGAACCCGGCACGGGCGGACCACGTGGTGCCGATTGCATAGCCGTCGGTGAGCTGGTAGGGGAGGTCGTAGACGTCGGTGCCGGTGTTCGTTCCCTCCACCACCGTTCGCTCGATCTCAAGGCTCAGCCGGCCCCGCGTCTCTATCGAGAGAATGCCGCGCAGTCTGTTCGATGTCAACGTAATCGACCGGGGTGTTGCCGGAAACCGGTCATCGTTGCCGAGCGCCCGGAACACCCACCCCGTCTCGATATTCTGTGCCGGACGGTAGCTCAGGTCGCTGGTGATCCCCAGCCCCTCAAGGTCGTAGCTGCGGCGCGGGTCGCTCGTGCTCTCGATCAGGCGTCCCAGGGTGCTCAGAACATCGACCTGTAATCCAACATCGGTGGTTGGCTGCCAGCGGACCCGCAGGGAGCGTTCCTCGGTCGTGGTGCGTTCGAGTGAAGTGACGAGTCGGTTCAACCCGGTGCGCCGCAGCCAGCGCAGGCGGAAGCTGGCCAGCGTGCTCGTCTCGAAGAGGTTCACATCCTGCTGGATCGTGGCGCTCCCGTTCAACGTGGTGCTGTCCTGCTGGAAGCGGGAGAGGCGCAGCAGGACGATGTCCCACGCGTTTGGTGCTTCGCTCCGTTCGTCGATCAGCAGGGAGGTTTCGGTTGTGAGGGGGGCAAGCCAGCTCTCCGGGTCGATGCGCCCCGGCTGTGTCCGCACTCGGAACTGTGCCCGAAGGTCCACAACGGGGTAGAGCCTGTCGGTGGGGAGCGTCACCGCCACGTACTCGCCATCCCCTGCATCGGTCAGGCGGAACTCGTCCTCGGTCTGTACTCTGTTGCTGTCCCTGTCGATCCACACATACTCCCCCTGGCCGAACGGCACGCGCACGTAGATTCGCTGGAGCCGTGCCGCCTGCTGTGTCTGTGTCTGGTAGAGCGCGTCGAGGTCGATGCCGTGATCGAACGGCGACCATCGCGTCTCGGAGCGGAGCAGCACGGTGGTGGAGTTGAGGCGCGATGATGGATCGATTCCTGCGAACTGTTCGAGTCTGCGCTCCCGCAGTGTGAGGTCGATGGTGGAGTTGAGCGAGCCAACGTTGCGAAGCGCACCGCGCAGCGTGAACGTGCGCGCCGTTGCGTCCTGCACGAACCTCCCCGTCTCGCCCACGCTGGTGGAGCGCACGGAGTCGTCGCGGCGCCAGCGCACGCTCACCGTGCTCTCCATAAAGGGGAGTGCAATGCGCAGATCGGGGCCGTACTCGACCGCGCCGAACGAGTTGCCGAGCAAGGTGTCGATGGCTCCACTCCTCTCGCGTCCCTCGCGCCGCTCGACAAGCCCGTGCACGCCGGGGGTGAATGGACCGAACGTGATCTCCGCGCCGCCGGCGTGGCGTGTCCATACCGAGGGGAAGCGCATCGCCAGGGAATCGGAGCCGATGCGCTCGAAGCGGTAGTCGAGGCGCGGAAGGCCGCTGTCGGGGAGATATCGAACCGTATATCCCTGCCGAAGCGCACGGAACGGATCGCCACGGTCGAGCAGACCAAGTTCCGCACCGACGGTGAGCGTGCGGGTTGGCGACCACGCCAGCGTGCCGCTCGCAATGCGCTCCCGCGTCCCCGACTCACCGGGGCGCACCGCCGTGTTCCATCGGTTGATGAACTCCACCTCTCCGAGCCGCTCGAACGGAGTGAACCGCGCGTCGGTGGAGCGAATCTGTGCGCTAAGTCCAACGCGGCCAACCGGCAGTGCGCCGAGCCTCAGCGAATCCCCCTCTGCGTCAAGGCCCAGCGACCACGCAGCTCCACGCTGCTGCGCGGCGGGGTCCAGGCTGAATCGGTTGATGGCGAGAGCACTCCCGGCCAGTTCGCCGCTGACCCGTACGCCCGGCAGCGGCTGTGCGTGGAGCGTCAACTCCCCCACCTGGCGGAGTTCGGGGAGCGGGAGGTAGACGACGGGCAGATGGGTTCCCAGCCCCGGCCCTGCATACTCGTACTGCCCGAACGCTACGGAGCGGTAGTCGCCGGTGCCGGTTGGTGGCACCGAGAAGCGGACGTCGTAGAACGCCAGGGGGTTGGTGGGATCGTAGCGGTAGATGGTTGCGGCGGTCCCGTTGATGGTGGTGTCGATTCGGAGATAGGTGCCGACCACTGTGTCGTTCCGCCCCACGAACGTCGCGCCGTTGCGAACCGCGCGGTTGCGGTCGGTGCCAGCGCTGGCGAGGAGTGCGCGGTCGGCGTCGCTCAGTGTCAGGTCGATTGTGGCGTCGGGGTCATCGGCCTCGCGAACGTAGGCGACGCCAAGCTCGAACGCCCCATCGCCGAAGCTCGCCCGATGCTGCGCGGCGAGGAGCGAGCGGGAGTACTGCCTGTCGGTGTACTCGAAGTCAACGGTGATGCGGCTTGCGGCGGTGATGGGCCGCCGAGGACGGAAGACGATCTCCGCCGCCGCGTAGTCGATGATGTAGTCGTTGTTCTCGCCGCGCGTCATCGCCACGCCGTCCACGTACACCCGCTCCGTTCCTGCCACCGCAACGATTGTCCGCTCTCCGTTGTCTCCCGTGAGTCTGTACGGTCCCTGATCCCCCTCGCGACCCTGAAAGAACTGGTTGCGGAAGCGTCCGGGCGATACCGCTGCAACCACCTGCGTCGTTCCCGCCGGACCGAGCACGCCGGTGGCCGTTACCCCCTGCACGCGTCGCGACCAGTGACTATACTCCCCGACACCCCCCTCCCCCATGAATTTCCCGAGCGTGCCGCGCGCAACCGGAGAGCGCACCTCGAAGAAGATGTTGTCCACCTCCCGCAATGTCTGCGTGGTGCCGTCCGGCTGGATCGGTGTCTGCTCATCCACCAGCGCACCGGCCACCTCCACGCTGTCGGCGACACGCCCGCTGAACTGGAGCCGCAATCCGCTTTGCACTGTCAGGTCGCGGTTGCTGCCAACGGTAACGCCGCGCACGAGCGAGCCGGAGCGCTGGAAGTCGCGACCGAAGAGCGCTGAGGGACTGAAGGGGGAGGCGGTGGACTCCGCAACCTCCCTTCGCACGCCACTGCTGTCGCGGCGCTCGACGAGTGTGCGCTGTGCGTAGCTTCGTTGCAGCGAAATGGGGAGATAGCGGTAGCGGATGAGGACGGTGCGCCGCGAAGAATCGAGGCGCGCGCGAAGCGGAGCGAGCAGGAACACCGTGTCGGCTGTGGCGCTCAGGCTGTAGTCGAGTCCTTCTGCGAGCTGGAGCGTGTCGTCCAGGGCGAGCCGTACCGATCCGGGGACCACAAGGAGTGTGGGGAGGACGATGGTGGTGTCGCGGCCGTCCAGCACGTACCGCTCCTCCGCACCCAGTCCAATCTGCGCGCGCAGCCCCCCTGGCGCCGCAAACCAGAAGAGGGCGAGCAGGGGAATGATGGAGCGGATGTGGCGGATCATCGGGGCGCAAGAAGCGAGGGAGGAACGATACGGCGAAAGGGAGAATCGCGTAGAGTGCCCCGGATATTATGCGAAGCTTGTTTGGAAAACCGGAATTGCAACGGCATATTTGCGGCGCATTTCCTTCTCACGCGCACCAACGGTGGGCGCTCCTGCTCGGTTTCGGCGGCTGCGTTCGGTTAGTGTCAGAGACAGGTCTCGTTCATTTCCAGAAGCAGCCGCTCCATCAGAGCAGGGGTGTTTGTGTGTCACCGTTCGCCAGCACCACCCATCCTGCCGCTTCGCAAATCGCCCCGAACAGGGGGAAGGAGTTTCATCATGTCAGTCCGGATTTACGTGGGGAATCTTCCCTACCGGACCACCGACCAGGACCTGCACGAGATGTTCTCGCAGTGCGGCGAGGTCGTGAGTGCATCGATTGTGCAGGATCGTGAGTCGGGCCGCTCGCGCGGTTTCGGCTTCGTGGAGATGGCCTCGCGCGAAGAGGCCGAGGCTGCCATCGAGCAGTTCAACGGCTTCGAGATGCAGGGCCGCGCTCTTACCGTCAACGAGGCACGCCCGCGCGAGAGCCGTGGCGGCTACGGCGGTGGTGGCGGACGTGGCGGCTACAGCCGCGAGAACAGCTATGGCGGCGGTGGCCGCGACAGCGGTTCCGACGAGCGTTGGTAAGCCAGTTCGAGATGTTCAATACCGTCCGGTCCCTTCAGGGGTCGGGCGGTTTTTTGTTGGGCTTTGCCAGTTGCCAGAACGTTGCATGTCTGGAAAGCCCTTGATGATGGAAGGATCACCACGCTCATTCCTTCCACGTGCGCACGATCTGCCGCTTCTCCACGTTGTCGTGCCTCGCGATAGAGAGAGGTTCTCCAGGTTGCGTCCTGTGCTCGCCTGCTGGTGGCCTTCTAGGTGAACCGCACCGACACCTCCCCCATCGAGCCGATTGCGGCGGTGATGGCGTCGCCGGCAGCAACGGGGGAGACGGGACCGAGCGCGCCGGAGAGGATGACATCGCCCGCGTTCAGCGATTCACCGTAGGGGCCGAGGCGGTTCGCCAGCCACACCAGCGCGTTGATCGGATTGCCGAGGCAGGCCGCACCAGCACCGGTGGAGACCACCCGTCCGTTCTTCCGCATCGTCATCCCCGTCATGGGGAGATCGATGTCGCGCAACCGCGTGGGGCGTGTGCCGAGCGTGAACATCGCGCTCGACGCGTTGTCGGCAACGGTGTCCTCGATCCTGAAAGTCCAGTCGGCAATGCGGCTGTCGATGATCTCGATGGCGGGAAGCACGCACTCCACCGCGGCAATTGCCTGCGCAACCGACACGCCGGGTCCGGCCAGGGGACGGCGAAGGACGAAGGCGATCTCCGCCTCCACGCGCGGCTGGAGCATGTTGGTAATGGGCGCGCTTCCACTCGCCGGAATCTCCATCTCGTCGAGGAGGACTCCGAAGTCCGGCTCCGACACCCCCAGCCATTCCTGCACCGCGCGGCTTGTGATCCCCACCTTTCGTCCCACCGGGTGGGTGGGTGCGCCGGTGAAGAGTCCCGCTGCTCTGCGGCGCTCCATCCCTATCGCCTGGATCGTATAGGCGTCGTCGAGCGTGAGGCCGGGGTGGGTCTGGGTGAGCGGTGCAATCGGTGTGCGCGAGGTAAAGGCCTCGCGCAGGCGATCGGCAAGAGAGGTGGGAGTCATGGGTGATGTGTCAGTTGTCCGTGGTCGTGTGGCATGCGCGACGTGCGTGGCATTGAGCGTGCCGGTGGGGGGTGGCGCGTGTCCGGGCCAAGAGTCTGCTCCTCTATACGCTGTCCTCGCTCCTCACTTCCCCTCTGTCGATTGCTATCGCCTTGATCTCGATCAGCAGGTTGGGGTGGGGGAGTTGATGCACGGCGCAGGTGGTGCGGGCCGGGCCGGTTGCCGCGTTGAAGTAGCGGTTGTACACCTCGTTCATTCCCGCATAGTCCCGCATATCCACGAGCAGCACCGTAAGGTCGACGATATCGGAGAGATCGGCACCAGCTCCCCGCAGGATTGCCCCGATGTTCTCGATGACGGCGCGGGTCTGCTCGCGGATGTCCAGCGTGACCGTTCCATCCTCTGCAATCACAACCCCTTCGTGCGTGCCGTCGTGCCGGCGGCTCGACACGCCGCTGACGTAGATGAAGCCTCCTGCGCGGCGGGCATGGGGATAGTTCGCAAGCGCCGGAGCGCGATCATCGAGGATGACGGAGGTGTCGGACATGACGAAAGAGGAGAGATGGAAGACGAAAGAGGGGAGGATGGCGCGCCGGTTGCCGGGCTGTACGAACGGAGCGAAGCTCAAACTACGGGGCGAGAGAGGGAGGGCCGTGTGTGGTGTTCCTCCTCGAATCGGTTATCGACATTGGAGCGCTCACCGTGCGCCGGGCGCCACCACCGCCCTCAGCGTGAGCGTGCCCTCCCTTCCGTTTCCTCTGCTGGTCCACACCGCCTCGATGGTCTGCATGTCTTCTGCGATTGTTCCCTCAAACGAGCCATCGATATCCGCACCCGGCTGTGACGGCTCCGACTCGCGCATGCTCAGAGTGTAGTTGTCGAGGTCGATAGTCCCGTTGACCTTCATCGTTCCCACGATCCCTCCTGCCTCATCATCCAACGCGTAGCCATGGCTCCCAGAAAAGTGAAGGAGGTCACCCCGCCTCTCAACCCTGTCAATCCTGAGAGCAAGTGCGTAGCGCCCCAGCCCGTCGCTCCACTCATACGCTCCCCTGAAATCGCGAGGGATGTTCGTTCCGCCGCCAAACTGCACCTCGTGCGCCTGCCTGCTGCCGAGCAGCAAAACCAGAGCCACAATGCCGACTGCCGCTGCCATCCATCGCTGAAGCATGCTGTGACTCCTTTTGTGCTTCTACGGTCTTGAGTGCTGTTGGTGTTGAGAGCTAGCTGCTGACTGCGAGCACAGCAGAGCCTGCCAAACGGGTCGCGGAAGATACGACTGTCCTCAAGCTCGGGCACGGATGTGGTTGGTATGTGGCAGATAGGGGAGACACCACAGTCGACAAACGACCGGGGGGGAGCGCCACGCGTGTGATGCTCCCCCCCGGATGGTTGTTCCCTCGGCCTACAGCCTTCCTACCAGGCGCAGGCGGTTCGTTGCCCGCGCAAGCGCAGCGTCGGCACGGGCAACGTCGATCTGGTGGTCCATCTCCTGCCGCGCGCGGCGGACGCGCTCCAGTGCTCGCTCGCGCGAGCGCTCGGCGCGTGCCGGGTCGATCTCCGTGCTCTCCTCGATTGCCTCCACCACCACGGTCATCCGGTTGCGGTTCAGCTCAACGAAGCCACCGCTGGTGGCGAAGGTGCGCTCGGCACCCTCCCCCTCCTGAATGCGCAGGATGCCCGTCTCAAGCTGAGAGACGATTGGCGCGTGGTTCACGAGCACCTGGAACGGACCGAGCGTTCCGGGCAGGTCCACCATCTGCGCCTCGCCGCTGTAGACGAGCCGCTGCGGTGAAACAATCTCGACGTGAAAGATCTTGGCCATGGAGAGTCGTTTCGTCGTTGGTCGTTCTTGCTTCCTCTGCCTACGCCGCCATTACCTTGCGGGCCTTCTCCTCCGCCTCGTCGAACGTGCCGACGTAACGGAAGGCCTCCTCCGGCATCTCGTCGCCTGCGCCGTTCAGGATCGCCTCGAAGCCGCTGATCGTGTCCTCAAGCTTCACGTAGCGTCCCTGAAGACCGGTGAACTGCTCGGCCACGAAGAAGGGCTGCGAGAAGAATCGCTGAATCTTGCGCGCGCGCGACACGGTGAGCTTGTCCTCGTCCGACAGCTCGTCCATGCCGAGAATGGCGATGATGTCCTGAAGCTCCTTGTACTTCTGGAGCACCTGCTTCACGTTCGAGGCGATGCGATAGTGGCGCTCGCCCAGGATGTTCGGGTCGAGAATCGTCGAGGTGGAGGCAAGCGGGTCCACGGCGGGATAGAGACCAAGGTCGCTGATCTGGCGCGAGAGCACCGTTGTTGCGTCGAGGTGGGCGAAGGTGTTGGCCGGTGCCGGGTCGGTAAGGTCGTCCGCCGGCACGTACACCGCCTGCACCGAGGTGATCGATCCCTTGCGGGTGGAGGCGATGCGCTCTTGGAGCGCGCCCATCTCGGTGGCGAGCGTCGGCTGGTATCCCACGGCGCTCGGCATACGGCCAAGAAGCGCCGACACCTCGGAGCCTGCCTGGGTGAAGCGGAAAATGTTGTCGATGAAGAGGAGCACGTCGCGGCCTTCCATGTCGCGGAAGTACTCGGCGTGGGTGAGCGCCGTCAGCGCCACGCGGGCACGCGCGCCGGGCGGCTCGTTCATCTGCCCGAACACCAGCACCGCCTTGTCGAGCACCGTGCTGCCGTCGGCAAGCTTCGCCTCCTCCATTTCGAGGTAGAGGTCCTTCCCCTCGCGCGTGCGCTCGCCCACGCCGCCGAACACCGAGTAGCCGCCGTGCTGCTTCGCGATGTTGTTGATCAGTTCGAGGATCACCACGGTCTTTCCCACACCCGCGCCGCCGAACAGTCCGGTCTTTCCACCCTTGGTGTACGGCTCGAGAAGGTCGATCACCTTGATGCCCGTCTCGAACATCTCCTTCTTCGTGATGAGGTCCTCGAAGGCGGGGGCCGGACGGTGGATCGGCATCTTGACCTCGGCGGCGATCTGCTCGCCGTTGTCGATTGCGTGACCCACGACGTTGATCAGGCGGCCGAGCGCCTTCGGGCCTACCGGGATGGTGATCGGCTTGTCGGTGTTGATCACCTTCATGCCGCGTGCCAGACCATCGGTGGTGTCCATGGCGATGGTGCGGACGCGATCCTCGCCCAGGTGCTGCTGCACCTCGACGATCAGCGTGTCCTCGGTGCCATCGATGTTGGTACGCGGAATCTCAAGCGCTGTGAGGATGTCGGGGAGTTTGCCGTGGGGAAATTCCGCATCGACAACCGCACCGATAATCTGGACAATGCGACCTTCGTTCATGGGACCTGTGTATCTGGCGAGTAGGAAGTGATGGGAGGAGAGAACATTCCTCCGGGGGCGGCAAAGTTACGTGCCGCCCCCGTGGGGCGGCAACGCAGGGGTGTAAGAGGATGTTGAGCAGAAGCGGATCAGGACGGAGGAGCGAGGAATCGGCGAGAAGGGCGTCTGTGTCTGCTGGAGAATCAAGGGGCAGCGTTGTTACTCACCGCCGGCCTCATTGGTCCGGGCGTCCGGTTGCGCTGTCCCCCGCTCCTTGCGTCGCCGCAGCCACCAGCGTCCGGCGAAGAACAGGACCGCCGCTCCCAGCACGATCATGATGATCTGGCCGTACTGCGACAGGATCTCCTCGCCGCGCCGCCAGTCCACCTGTGATCCGAGCCAGATGATCGCGCTGTTCCACGCGAGCGCGGAGACTGCGCAGAGGAGAAGGGTGGTGCCCAGCCCCATCTGCGACATTCCGGCAAAAAAGCTGATCACCGCGCGGGTGCCGGCGAGAAACCGGTTGACAACGATCACCCAGTATCCCCAGCGGTCGAACCACGAGTCAACCTTCGTCAGCGCTTTGTCGGTGAGGAAGGGGAGTTTGCGCGACTCCACCAGTCTGCGACCGTAGCGGCGCCCGATCAGGAACGCTGTAAGAAATCCGGTGAGGCTCCCCAGCGTCGCAATCGCAATCGACGGCACCAGGTCGATGGTGCCGATGCCGATCAGCGTTGCGATGAAGAGCATGATCACATCGCTGGGGCTGGGGGGGAACAGGTTCTCGATGTAGCAGCTCGCGAAGAGCGCGAGGTACACCCCCCACGGCGGCAGGCTCTGGAGCCAGTTGACGATCGATTCGAGATCGGGCATGGAATGATGGGCTGGGGTTGGGGCCGCCGACCGGTTGCCCCGGAACGATTGAAGGTAGAAAGTTGGTGCAAAACCGGACAGGCCGGTGCCGCAACCGCCAAAACAGACGCCCGACGTTCGAGTGAACATCGGGCGTGCAGAATTTGTTCGGCGCGGGCGGCTTACTTCGCCTTTGCCTTCATCTTCTTCATCATCGTGGCGTAGCCCAGCTTGTCGAGCGTCTTCAGCGCCTTGGCGGTTGCCTTCACCGTTACCCACCGCTTCTCCTCATCGATCCAGATCCGCTTGGTCTGGAGATTCGGCATGAAACGGCGGCTGGTTACATTGTGCGCGTGCGAAATGCTTCGACCGTAGGTCGGTCCCACGCCGGTCAGGTCACAGCGACGAGCCATGGTCTTTCTCCCTTATGGATACGTTCTTCTTGGTGCTTCTCTTTGGAAAAGGCTCCAAAGCTACCGCCATCGGGGGGACGCGGCCAAGCGGAAAATGTCATAAGGAGTTGCACCGCCTGCTCGACGGCAAAGGGGTGGTGAGCGCGGAACGAGCGGGTGAAGCCTCCCCTCCGGTGCCATCCCACAGTGTTCCCTGTGCTCCTCCGGTCATCTCAACACAAGCGAACTGCGCACCGTGACCCCTTCTTCCACCCTGCTCCTCAGCGGTGCACGTCCGCCGGATATCGAGCGTGCTGCCGAGCTACTGCGCTCGGGGGCGGTTGTGGCGTTCCCGACCGAGACGGTCTACGGTCTTGGCGCCGATGCGTTCAACGTCGGCGCGGTGGAGCGGGTGTACCGTGCAAAGGGGCGTCCCGCAGACAATCCCCTGATCGTCCACCTCGCCGACCCCGGGCAGATCGAGCGTTGTGCCGTTCCCGACCGTCGTGCCCGGCTCCTTGCAGCGTCTCTCATGCCGGGACCGCTGACGCTCGTGCTCCCTGCGCACGCTACCGTGCCGGAGATTGTGCGTGCCGGGCTTTCTACGGTTGCGGTGCGGGTGCCCGACCATCCCATCGCTCGCGCACTGCTGGAGCGTTCCGGTCCGCTCGTTGCTCCCTCGGCGAACCGTTCGGGACGGCCCAGCCCCACCCGTGCGGAGCACGTGCTGGCCGATCTTGAAGGTGTGATCGCGGCGGTGCTCGATGGGGGGGCGTGCAGGGTTGGTATAGAATCGACGGTGCTCGATCTGAGCGGGGCGGAACCGTTGCTGCTTCGTCCGGGCGAGGTGGGAAGAGAGGGGATCGAGGAGATACTCGGAGAGCTGGTTGGCGTGCTCGACTCCCACACCAGCGAGGCTGCACGCCGCAGTCCCGGCACGCGCCATCGCCACTACGCTCCGTCTGTTCCGGTGCGGTGGGTTGCCTCGCTCGATCTCCTCTCCCCCTCCACCGCGTCCCGCATGGTGTTGATGCCGGAGCCGACGGTAGAGATCGCCGGCGCAGCGGTGCACCCCCTCGACGCTGCCACACTCTTCTCCCGCTTCCGTGAGGCCGAGGCTGCGGGGCTGGCGGAGATTGTTGTTGTTGCTGATCCTGCGTCTCTCCCTGCCGGACTCGTCGACCGTCTGCGTAGAGCGTCGGAGACAGACCTGGGAGGTGAGAAGTAACCAACAATCTCGCCTCTCTGCTGCTGTGCGTTCCCTGCCTGATTCCTCCCCACGTTCCCCTGCTGCTGTCTCCCCATGAAACTTGTGCTGCTTCTCCTCCTGGTTGTCGTACCAACGCTGTGTGCGCAGGACTGGAAGGCCCTGACCGACAGTGCGCGCGCAGATCTGGCGTTCCTCACCTCGCAGTCCTGCAAGGGACGCGGGTACCTGCCGGCGGGTGATCGTGTTGCCGCGGACTATATCCGCCGGGTGTTTCGCGCCCACGGTGTCGCGCCCGGCGTGACGGCGCGTGATTTCGACCAGCCCGTCTCGCTGCGTGTGCATCTGTTCCCCGCAACGCCGCAGGTGGTGCTGGATGGTGCTTCGCTCGGGTGTGGCGCACAGTTCCTTCCCCACCCGGAATGTCCCGCCGGTGGGGGAGCCACGATTCCCTACAGGCTGATGGGGGATACGGCCTTCCCCCTCGAATCGCCGCGGGGATCGGTGGTGATTATCAACGAGAAACTGCCGGAGGAGGTGCTGCGGAGTCTGCCCGAGGAGGAGCGCACGCTTCCGGCGCGGATCGAGCGGATGCGGCTGCTGGGGGCCGTGGCGGTGTTTGTGCGCGTCCCGCGCCTTGTCCACTCGATCAGCGAGAACAGGCTCCCGATTCCGGTGTTCATGCTCGACAGCGCCGTGCCGGTGCGCGAGCGTGGGGTGATCGACTTCAACGTTGCCGATACATCCTTCCTCGCCGAGACGTCGAACATCGTGGGAGTGATCCGGGGGACGCGCGCCCCCGACAGCGCCGTGGTTGTCTGTGCGCACTACGACCACCTCGGCGCGCTGGGGGACGTTTACTTCCCCGGCGCGAACGACAACGCGAGCGGCACGGCAATGCTGCTGGCGATGGCCCGAAGCATCTCACGCAAGCCGCTGCCCTATACAGTTGTATTGCTCGCCACCACTGGTGAAGAGGCAGGACTGCACGGCTCGATGGCCTTTGTCCGAAACCCACCCATCGACCTGGCGAAGGTGCGTTTCCTCCTCAACATCGACATGACGGCCAGCGGTGCCGACGGGGTGATGGCGCAGGGTGGGGTGGAGAACGAGGCGGAGTTCGCGCTGCTCCAGCGAATCGCCCCGCGGTTCGGGATCGACACGGTGCGGAAGCGTGCGAACTCCCCGAACAGCGACCAGTATTTCTTTCTTCGGAGCGGTGTTCGTGGCTTCTATCTCTATCCCTTTGCCGGACTCCAGCCCTATCACAGCATCAACGACAGACCGGAGACCCTTGAGTGGAACGTCTGGACGCGCCAGGGGCAGCTCGTGCTTGCGCTGCTGCGCGAACTGGAGTAGGAGATGAGCAGATCCCCTCCCGATGGGATAGTATACAGGAGTAGATCAGGCAGAAAAAAGGCCTCGACAGCATGGCGAGGCCTTCGGTGCGCGGAGCAGCTCCCTAACCTCTGCCCAGCATCCCCATCTCCTCATCGCTGAGCCGCAGGTCGGCTGCCTTCATGTTGGAGGCGAGGTGATCGAACTTCGTGGTGCCGGGAATCGGGAGCATCGCCGGGGAGAGCTGGAGGAGCCAGGCAATAGCAACCTGGTGGGGGGTGGCGCTGTGGGCGCGAGCGACCTCTTCGAGTGGGTCAGATGCCTCGCCGAGTGTCGGGGCCTTGCCGCGTCCACCAACCGGGTTCCACGGGAGGTACGCCACGTCGTGTTCCTCGCACCAGCGAAGCACTTCGTGCTGGTCGCGCTGATTGATCGCCGAAAACTGGTTCTGCACGCTCACGAAGGGGGCTTCCCGCCACGCACGGTCGAGTTGCTCGATGGTGAAGTTGCTCACGCCGAGGTGGGCGATCTTCCCCTCGCGCTGCATCTGTGCCATCGCTCCCAGACTCTCTTCGACGGGGACGTTGGGGTCGGGGGCGTGAAGCTGGTACAGGTCGATCTGCTCCACGCCGAGCGCGCGCAGGCTCCGCTCCCCCGCACTGCGCAGGTGTTCCGGCCGCCCGTTGCGCTCCCAGCGTCCCTCCGGCCGCACACTCCCTCCCTTTGTCGCCACGACCACCCGATTCCGTCGTTCTCCTGCGAGCGCCTTCGCAATCAGTCGTTCGTTGTGCCCCACCTCGCGCTCGTTGGCGCAGTAGGCGTCGGCGGTGTCGATGAAGTTCAGGCCAAGTTCGTCAACGGCGCGTTGCAGGAGCGTTATCGCCTCGGTCTCGCTCGGTCGCCGCTCCGGGTCGATGCTCAGGTGCATCGCGCCGTAGCCGATTGCATGGACCGTCAGGTTGCTGGTGCCGATGGTGCGGGTGTGCATGGGATAGGATGAAGTGGAAAGGTCGCAGGAGACAAGGGATGTGCAGGATACAGACGAACGTCAATCCAGTATCGCGTTTTCGGCGCTGAAAAAGTCTTGCTGCGTGTGCCCTGCAACCTCCTCGGTGCGGTCCGGCGCGTAACTTTTCCCACCCCAGTGGTTTGGGGACACATCTTCTCATCAGTCTCCTCCCATCGATGAAAACAGTCTGTTCTCTCGCGGTTGCGGCACTTGTGCTCGTAGCAACGATATCGGGCGCTGCGCTGGCACAACTGGTCAACGGTGACTTCGAGCAGTGGGCGCAGCGAAGCAGCATCCTGATGCCGGCAGGGTGGACAGTGCAGCAGTTCGGTGCCGGGCGCATCGGCGACGCCGAGCATCCCTCGGCGATTGGAGTGTGGAACTGGTACTACTACAGCACTGGAATCCTTGCTGCTGGCGAGTGGCCAGTCTTCTCTGTCAACGCACACGATCTCATCAACCTGCGCCGTCCGGTTGGCACGGTTCCGGCACGGCTCCGGGGCGTCTATCGCTACGTGCCGGGGGAGAACAGGGGCGGGGATTCCAGTGCCGTCGATTCGGGGTTCGTCAGGGTGCTTGCAACGCGTTGGAATGACGTGAGCGCCAGCGCCGACACGGTGGTGGATGGAATGTGGCCGTTCGTCGAGGCCGACGCCTGGAGCACCTTCTCAATCGATCTTGGAGTGGGGAGTGAGAATGCTCCCGACTCGATTGCGATAGTCTTTCTCTCCAGCAATGGGGGCTTCTGCAACTCCGAGAACGGCAATTGCTGCTATCTCTCTCTCGATGATGTGGTGGTGGAGTCGGTCGCCGGGGTTTCAACGCCGCTCTTCCCCGGTGTGGCGAGCCGCGTGGCACCCAACCCTGTTCGTGGCAGCGTGGAGATCGTCTTCGATTCCTCTCCCGGAGGCAGTGCGCGTCTGCGTCTGCTGGACGAGCGGGGAGCCGAGGTGCGGAGGGTCGATGACGTTGAGGAAACGACGCTCCAGATCGACTGCGCCGCACTTCCAGAGGGAGCCTACCACTACGTGCTGGAGAGTCGAACCGGACGTCCGCTCTTGGTGGGACGGTTCGTTGTGTCGGGACGCTGAGGCTCCGAGCCGATGACCGTTCCGGCGGAGCCGCGCCTGCCGCTCCGCCGCGCATTTGTGCCCTTCCCTTCTTGTCCCTGCTCTCCTCTGTTATAGCTTGCACACGGTTTCCGTTCCTTCAGCATCCGAATCGTCCATTCCCCCTCTCTCCATGCTCCTTACCGACGTTACCCTGCGCGACGGAATGCACGCAATCCGCCACCAGTACACGGTTGAACAGATGCGTGCAATTGCCCGCAAACTCGACGAGGCTCGCGTCCCGATTGTCGAGGTGACGCACGGCGACGGACTTGCCGGTGCCAGCGTCAACTACGGCTTCCCTGCGCACAGCGACATCGAGTACCTCCGTGCGGTGCGGGAGGAGTTGAAGAGCGCACGACTCGCGGCACTGCTGCTGCCGGGAATCGGGACGGTGGAGGAGATGCGCGAGGCGCGCGAGGCCGGGGTGGACACGATCCGCATTGCCACCCACTGCACCGAGGCGGACATCGCGCGGCAGCACATCGAGGCTGCACGCACGATGGGCTTCGACACGGTGGGCTTCCTGATGATGGCCCACATGATTCCCACCGCGCAGCTCGTGGAGCAGGCGAAGATGATGGAGAGCTACGGCGCGCAGTGCGTCTACATCACCGACAGTGCCGGCGCACTGTTGATGGAGGAGAGCCGCGAGCGGGTGACCGCTTTCAAGAACGAACTGGGGTGCGAGGTGGGCTTCCACAACCACAACAACCTGGGGCTTGGTGTTGCGAACAGCGTGATCGCCTACCAGTGCGGTGCCGACCGGATTGATGCGTCGCTGGCAGGGATGGGGGCGGGTGCCGGAAACTGTGCCTTGGAGGTGCTGGTGGCGGTGCTGGACCGAATGGGCGTGGAGCACGGCGTGGAGCTGTACCCGCTGATCGATGCCGCCGACCAGCTCGTGCGTCCGCTCCAGACCCGCCCGGTACAGACCGACGGTGCGGCGCTGATGCTCGGGTATGCCGGCGTCTACTCGAGCTTCCTGATCCACACCGAGCGCGCCGCCGAGCGCTTCGGCGTGGATGCTCGCGACATTCTTATGGAGCTTGGCCGCCGCCGCATGGTGGGGGGGCAGGAGGATATGATCGTTGACGTGGCGCTGGAGTTCGTCAAGGGGCGAAAGGCGGAGAGTGTTTGATATCCGTTTTATCGCCGAAAAGCTCCAGAACACCGACGCCGGGGGGACGCGCTTTGGGGAGTGACAGTGCTTGGTGGATTCAGGGAAGAGTTCCTTTCCCCAATTGCTCCGCACGGCGTTTGGAGTCGTATGGACTACGAACGGCACTGGCTCGAATCTGCGCGCCGTCTGCTCGAAGGGTTCGACCGTACCCGAATCTTCACTTCAGCATTCCAGTTCTGGTGGAATTTGTGGCGCGAAGGGGAGAAGGTTATAGTTCAGGAACAAATGCTCGTCAATCGAAAACTCGCCCTGCTATTTGAATCTGGGGACTACTATCGTAGGATCGATAAACGGCAGTCCTCGGAGGGTGATGTGAAGATCGCGGAGTGGGCGATCGGCCTTGGCGATATCCACGATTTCGTCGAGCGCCGGATGGCTTCTCCGGTATAACAGAGCGTGGAGGAGGCCGGCCTCGCAGTCCGTCCATGGTTTGACGTGCTCCCAAGACTTGCTCTTCTCCGGCATCCGGCTACCAACACCAACACTCCCCCTGCCCCGAAAGTCGTATACTCGCAGGCCATTCTGCGGCATATGAAGACACGACTTGCCCAATTCGAGGAACGCCTGACGGCACTTCGCTCCATCGAGGATGCTGAGGAGCGGAACCGCGCGGCGCACACGCTTGTAGAGGAGGTACGGCCCGGTGGCTTCCCCATCGTCGAGGGGACGCGCGTTACCTTCGTGTACTACGGCCCCGCCTCCCAGATCGGTCTGGCCGGCGACTGGACGTGGTGGCAGGTGGCAACTCCCTTCGAGCGTCTGGAGGGGACCGATCTTTTCTTTGGCTCGCTCAGCTTCTCCGCCACCGCCCGCCTGCAGTACAAGCTCGTCGTTGACGGCGATTGGGTGCTCGATCCCGGCAACCCCCATACCAGCGCCGAGGGTTTCGGTGTGAACTCCGAGTTCGTCATGGGGGAGTACGTCGACCGTTCGCGATTGACCCCGGTTCCGAAACTGCGCGGGAGGATCGAGCAGCTAACGGTTGAGAGCGCGGTGATCGATGAGGATCGCGAGGTGTTCCTCTACACCCCGCACCCCGAACGGCGTGCCGGTGCGGAGGGGCCGTGTCCGATCCTCCTCTTCCACGATGGCGGCGAAGCGCTGACAATCGGGCGCTACCAGACGGTGCTCGACAATCTCATCGAGGAGCGGGCGCTTCCGCCGACCTGCGCGCTCTTCATTCCGCCACACAACAGGCACACCGAGTACGCGTTCAACCCGTCCTTTATCCGCTTTACGGTGGAGGAGGCGCTGACGCAGGCAGTGGAACACTGGCGTGGGCTGGGTGTCGAGACGAGCGATGAGCCGCACGACCGCTGCGTCGTGGGTGCCTCGCTTGGCGGACTCGTTGCCACCGAAACCGGATTGCAACACCCGGAGATCGTTGGTGCCGTGCTCGCACAGTCCCCGGCCTACTGGATCACCCGCGGCGCCATCTTCCGTCCCAACACGCTGCGTACGGCGCGGCAGTTGTTGATGGTTCTCCAGACCGGGACGATCTGCGACGCGCTGGAGCTGACGCGCATCATGCACGCGCGACTGCTGGCCTTGAACGCTCCGGTAGAGTATCAGGAATACGACCAGGGGCATACCTGGGGCAACTGGCGCACCAACCTCGCCGATGGACTTCTGGCGTGGCGGAAGATGCGGGAGGGAAGGCGCGGGCGACTGGTCGCTGCCGGGCGGGGAGGGGGACGGTTGACAGGTCTGTAGTACGGAAGCGGGGGGCTGCCGGGCAGCGTGTGAGCGAAGAAGTCGTGAGCAAAAACTCCCTGCGAGCGGCAGAGGATCGATACCTTCGTAGCTTCCAATCCTTCCATCCCATCATTCTCAACCCTTAAACTCCCCGCACCCATGGATACCCGTCCTGCCATCCTCTGCATTGTCGGTGCGCTCTTTGGTCGTCCCTTCCTGATGGAGGCAAAGCGTCAGGGATGGCGCGTGTACCTGTTGACCGAGGAGAAGTATCTGAAGGAGGCGTGGCCCCGCGAATCAATCGACGACATCTTCGCCGTCCCCGACCTGTACGACGAGAAGGTGGTGCGAAACGTCGTGTGCTATCTGGCGCGGACGATCAAGTTCGACAAGATGGTGGGGCTGGGGGAGTTCGACATCGAGGTGGCCGCTGCGCTGCGCGAGCACCTGCGGATGCCGGGAATGGGGGAGACCACCGCACGCTACTTCCGCGACAAGCTGGCGATGCGGATGAAGGCGCAGGAGGAGGGGATTCCCGTGCCGGAGTTCACCCGCATTCTCAACTACGAAGAGATCCGTCAGTATCTGGCCACCACCCAGGGTCCGTGGATGCTGAAGCCGCGCATGGGTGCGAGCGCCTTCAAGATCACCAAGCTCTACAACGGCGACGAGCTGTGGCCGAAACTGGAGCAGCTCGGTGACCGGCAGACCTCCTACCTGCTCGAGCGATTCATCTCCGGCGACCTCTACCACGTCGATGCGCTCGTCTCCGACGGCAAGGTGGTGTTCGCAAGCTGTTCGAAGTACGGTGTGCCGATGTTCGACCTGAACACCTCCGGCGGCATCTTCACCTCGCGCATGCTGGAGCGCGGGAGCGAGGATGAGAAGGCGTTGCAGGAGATCAACAAGAAGGTGATCAAGGCGTTCGGTATGAAGTGGGGCTGCACCCACATCGAGTATATCAAGGGTGAGGACGGCACGTTCTATTTCCTTGAGGCCGGCGCGCGCGTTGGTGGTGCCCGCATCCCCGACATCATCTGGCGCTCCACAGGACTCTGCCTGTGGCACGAGTGGGCGAAGATCGAGCTGCTGCAGAAGGGGGAGAAGTACAAGCTCCCGAAGATCGAGAAGAACTACGGCGGCGGCATCTTCACGCTCGCTCGCCAGGAGCATCCCGACATGGGGAGCTACGACGACCCGGAGGTGACGTGGGTGCAGCAGAAGAAGCACTACGCGGGTCTGATACTGAAGTCCGCCGCGAGCGAGCGCATCGAGGAGCTGCTGGCGCTCTACTATCCTCGCTTTGCCCAGGACTTCCTCGCCCACGTCCCGATGCAGGAGATGGCGTAAACCCGTCCCTGGTGCAGGAGAAAACAGCTCCTCGATCCTGACTTGCCCCCCAGGGCATCGCTCGTGCTGCCGGCGCTCAACATTGAACCGTGAAAACCTATACCATCGTGCATCCCTACGACGACGAGCAGACGGAACGCCCGACACCCAGCCGCCGCCTTGTGCGCGAGCGCGTTATGCAGGCACTCTACGCGCGCGAAGTCGGACGCGATGTCGGGGGGGAGTCGATCGAGGTGCTGGCATCGCACATCGTCTACCCCAGTTTCGCCATGAGCGAGGAGCTTCGCTCCTTCGCCGAGAGTCTGCTGATCCGCGTGACGAACACCGAGCGTGAGAGCGACGCGCTGATCGCCACGCTCGCCGAGAACTGGGAGATGCACCGCATCGCGCCGATGGATCGTGTCCTGCTGCGGATGGGGATCGTCGAGATCCTGATGTTCGAGGAGATTCCGACGAAGGTGACGATCAACGAGATCATCGAGATTGCCAAGCGCTACAGCACCCCGAAGTCGGGAACATTCATCAACGGGATGCTCGACGCCGCGCTCGAACGACTTGCCGCCGAGGGACGCATCAACAAGACCGGACGCGGTCTGCTTGCCTCGGGGCAGGGCTGAACGACGAACAGATCCGCCGATTAACACGGCAGGGTGGAGGCTGGACTCGAACGTCCCCTCGATCGCTCCATCCCCTTCATCATTTCCCAGACCTGACGCATTCCCTGGCTCTGGCGACCGACGCACTTCTCCGATACGATGACTACGCCCGACATCCAGACCACCACTCGCCGCACCGTCTACGTTGAGACGTACGGCTGCCAGATGAACGCCGCCGACACCGAGATCGTCCTCTCGGTGCTGGGGGAGGACGGCTACACGCCGACCGACGACCTTGCCAGCGCCGACGTGGTGCTGCTCAACACCTGCTCGGTGCGCGACAACGCCGAGCAGCGCATCCACGGCAGGCTCACGAACATCGCGTGGCACAAGCGCCAGCGTCCCGGTATGGTCGTTGGCGTGCTCGGCTGCATGGCGGAACGGTTGCGGCGCAAGCTGGTGGGGGATGACTCGATTGTTGATGTAGTGGTGGGACCCGACGAGTACCGTGCGCTGCCGGACCTGGTGCGCGATGCCGCCGGCGGCACCCGCGGTGTGGCGGTGAAGCTGAGTCGTGTTGAGACCTACGACGACATCACACCGATCCGCACCGAGGGGATCAGCGCCTGGCTCTCGGTGATGCGCGGCTGCGACAAGTTCTGCACCTTCTGTGTGGTCCCCTTCACGCGCGGCCGCGAGCGCAGCCGCTCGCTGGACTCGATTGTGCGCGAGGTGGAGGGGCTTGTAGGGCACGGCTTCCGCGAGGTGACGCTGCTGGGACAGAACGTGAACAGCTACCGCTGGGAGGGACGCGATTTCGCCGATCTGCTCGCCGCCGTTGCCGACGTTGATGCCGGGCTGCGCGTGCGCTACACGACGAGCCACCCGCAGGATATGTCCGACAAGCTGATCGAGACGATGGCATCGCGACGGAACATCTGCGAGTACATTCACCTGCCGGTGCAGAGCGGATCGAACCGTGTGCTGCGGTTGATGAACCGCACCTACACCGTCGAGCACTACCTGGAGAGGATCGAGGCGATCGACCGCGCGATGCCGAACGCCGTGCTCTCCACCGACATCATCGCGGGTTTCCCGACCGAGACCGAGGAGGATCACCGCGAAACGCTGGAACTGATTCGGCGTGTCGGCTACGACGGCGCCTACATGTTCAAGTACAGTCCGCGCGAGAACACCCGTGCGTGGTCGATGGGGGACGACGTGCCGGAGGAGACGAAGGGGCGTCGGCTTCAGGAGATCATCGACCTCCAGAAGGAGATTGCACACGAGCGCAACCAGCGCCGGGTCGGCACCGTTGAGGAGGTGCTGGTGGAGGGGCCGAGCAAGCGTGAGGACCGCGAGTGGCGGGGCCGTACCGACGGCAACCAGACGGTGGTGTTCCCCCACGGGGACGAACAGATCGGCGAGACGATCCAGGTTCGCATCCAGCGCGCCACCTCTGCAACTCTCTTCGGCGCTCCGCTCGACGCCGAGGGACGCGAGCGGTTCATGCCGTTGGAGGTAGTGGTGGCGGGCGCGTAGGCCGCTGGGAAGATCGGTTCAGGAACTCCCTGGAAGCCTTGCGTCGAAAGGGCGCGGACCTCGATCCTCCCAATAATCCCATGCGCTGCCGTGCCGGTGAATGGTGTCGCCCGGTTGCAGATCAGATTTTTCGCATTCCGCAGAACTGAAGAACAATGTTTCGCTCCAGCTCTCTCATCCTTCTCGCCACGCTTGCCGTTGCAGTGCCTGCACTGCGGGCGCAGACCTCCCCGGAGGATCAGGCCCGCCGCGTCCTTCAGCTCTTCGAGGGCGGGCACCGCGACAGCGCCTACACGATGCTCGAACCGCTGAAGCGCACTGCCCGGTTCGTTCCTGCCGTTCTCTTTACTCGTGCCGAGATGACGCCGGATGACCGTGCGCTCCCCCTCTACAAGGAGGTCATCGCGCTCCAGCCGGAGGGAGAGTGGGCCGAGCGTTCGGCGTGGCGGCTCGTGGCGCGCTACATCGACAAGCGGGACAGCGCTGCCTCCCATACCTGGAGCAGCGTTCTGAAGGCGCGCTATCCCAAATCCCCCTACGTTGGCATGGCCGACGACGCGCTTGGGCGCGTCAAGCTATGGGCTGCGGACGATATCCCGGCCCAGCCGGTACGCGACACTGCGCGTGGGCGTGGAAGCAGCCGACGAGGTCCCCTCAATACCAACCCGCCGGCCGCGACACGACGCGACACGACGCGCAGGACAACCACGGCTCCCACTACGCCGCCGGCGCGCGACACGGCAACATCGGCCATGCGGGGCTATGCTCTGCAACTGGGACTCTACCCCACACGCGAGGCCGCACAGACCCGCGCCGGTGAGATGAAGCGAAAGGGGTTGACCGCCGCGGCGCTGCCGAAGCGTATCAAGGGGGAGCGGCAGTATGCCGTGATCGTTGGTCCCTACCCCAGCATCGAGGCGGCAACGGCAAAGAAGAGCACGGTGGCGGGGAAGTGTGGCTGTACGCCGTTCGTTGTCAAGGTCCAGTAGTGGCGTCTGCCTCAACGCCTGCATCGGTGTCGATACTGACGCCTCCTTGATTCGTCCCGCATCGCTCTCTTCCATCCGGTGTTCCCGGAGTCCAGGCCTCGATCACCGGATGGCCGCGCTTCGACTCCTCAATCCTTTGTTCCGACTCCTCGCTCCTGTCGATGATTCTCACCCTTCACGGCACGGGCGCTGGTGCGCCCAACGGCGACAGAATGGCCAGCGCTCTTTCGGCGACGTTCAACGACGGCTCCGTCACCCTCTTCGATTGTGGCGAGGCTGCTGCACGGACGATGCTGCGCGACGGCGTTGACCCTACACGTGTGGCGGCCGTACTGATCAGCCACTTCCATCCCGATCACTGGACAGGGCTGCCGCAGCTCGTGATCGCGCTGGAGATAGCGAAGCGCACCGCTCCGCTCTTCATCCACCATCCTCCGGGAAGCGAGCCGTTTCTGCGGAGCGTGATTCTGCACTCCTACGGATTTCTTGAGGAGCTTCCCTTCGCCGTCAACTTCCGTGCGGTGGCGTCGGGAAGTCTGAGCACTGTAACGCTCGCGGACGGCTGGAACGCCGAGTTCTTTCCGACGACGCATCTTGCCGGGTCGGTTGCCCGGTCACGGCGACACGGTCTGCCCGACACGGCCTATGGCTATATCCTCCGCAGGGGAGATCGGCGAATTGTGTTGAGCCAGGATATCGGCAGCGAGAACGATCTGGTGGAGGTAATGGAGGGTGCGGAACTCCTCGTCTGCGAGTCGGCGCACATCGACGCGGAGAACCTGCTGACCCTTGCGCGCGACCGTGGTGTGGGGCGTGTGCTCTTTACCCACGTTCCCCCGGAGGGTGCGTCGTTTCCCGAACGGTTCGAGGGAATCGCGTGGAGCGTTGCGCGGGATGGGGAACGGGTGGCGATAGATTAACGGCGTGCCCTCGCACTTGATGCCTGCCGGCGCTGCGAGGTTGTCCTGTCGTCGTTCCCGCTGCGAGCTATTGCGGTCGGTGTGGAAGATCCTTTCGGACCGACCGCACCTCACCACCTCGTTCCCTCCCTTGTACGTTCCGCGCCGCCGCTGTAGCATCGTCCCGATGCATCAAATCCCACGCCTCCTTTTCGTCCTTGCACTTCTTCTGGCTCCCGTGCTTCTCAGCGCGCAGGAGCGTGGCCGCGCCTCCCTGATCGTGCGGCTCCGTTCGGGCCTGGACGCAAAGGGTGAACGCGGTCTCCAGTCGATTGTAGAGCGTGCATCGGGGAGTGCGCTGGCACTCTCATCGATTGCGAAGGGGGGGGGCGCCCGTCAGGTTGCGCATGCGGCGGCGGGACTTGACCGCTACCGCGTCCTCGTCTGCGACAGCGCTGCGCTTCCGGCAGTACGTGCGGCGCTTGCGGCAGCCCCCGAAGTGGAACTTGTCCTTGTCAACCACCGCTATCACATCGACGCCGCACCCAACGACTCGCTCTACTCCGAACAGTGGGCGCTCGCAACCGTCGATGCGGAGCGCGCGTGGGAGATCACGTTGGGAGATTCGTCGATCATCATCGGTGTGCTCGACACGGGGATCGACTTCCTCCATCCCGACCTGCGCGACGCCCTTGCCATCAACCGCGCGGAGGATGTGAACGGCAACGGCGTGTTCGATGACGCCGACCTCGACGGCATCGACCAGGATGGAAACGGGCTGGTGGACGACGTCATCGGCTACGACTTCGTCGACCAGACCTACGCAAACCTCGGCGACTGGACAGGGCGCGATCCGGTGCCGGGAGATGATCAGGGACACGGCACCGGTGTGGCAGGGGTGATTGCGGCAACGCGCAACAATCGCGTTGGCGTTGCGGGACTGGCGCCAGGCTGCCGCATCCTCGCGCTTCGCGCGTTCGATGCCACCGGCAACGCCGAGGACGATGATATCGCCTCGGCGATCATCTACGCAGCCGACCGTGGCGTGCGCGTGCTGAACCTGAGCTTCGGCGACTACTATGCAAGCCCGCTCCTTGGTGACGCGATACGCTACGCGCAGAGTCGTGGCGTGCTGGTCGTAGCGTCGGCGGGAAACGAGGGAGTGGATATCCCGCACTTCCCTGCCGACTTCCCCGGTGTGATGGAGGTGGGAGCAACGTCGCGCGCCGACAACATCTCCAGCTTCAGCAACTTCGGCCCCATGACCAGCATGAGCGCGCCGGGGAGCAGCATCCTCACAACAAAGGCGGGGGGGGGCTACCAGACGCAGAGCGGGACCTCGTTCTCCTCGCCCTACGTTGCTGCCGCTGCCGGCCTCATCCTCTCGATTCATCCAGAGTGGAGCGCGGAACAGGTGCGCACCGCTCTCGAACTGAGCGCGGAGGATCGCGGAAGGAAGGGGTGGGACGAGTATCACGGCTCCGGTCGGCTCAACGTGCTTCGGGCACTCCGCTATCCCGCCCCGTCCCAGGTTTCGATCACCCGGCCTGCCTACGATGTGGCGCTCGTCCTGCGTGGTCGCAACGCGATTACCGGCTCGGCGTTCGCGTCGCTGCCGTTTCATTGGAGGCTTGAGTACGCACGCGACGAAGCGCAGCCCGTGTGGCAGGCGGTCACCACTGCGAGCGAACAGGGGGTGATCGACGATACGCTCGGTGTGCTCGATGCCGATGATTTAACCCCTGGATCGTACGTGCTGCGCCTGGTACTGGAGCAGGAGAACGGCGGCGTTGCAGAGCGGCGTGTCCCGTTTGCCGTTGGCGGTGCGCCTCCCCGCATCGACAGCTTCATGGTTGATACGGTCTGGCGGTTCGACCGTCGCGCAGTGGCGGTGACGGTGGCCACCGATGTCCCGACCCGGTGTGTACTGCATGTGCGTGAAAGGGGCACAGCCCAGCCCTGGCGAGCGCTTGCACTGGAACCGGAGCGGAGCGGGTGGACGCGTCGGCAGGTTCTCTTCCTTTCCGATGCAGACCTCCTTGCCGACGTGGTGTACGAAGCGTACGCCGTTATCGAGTCGCCCGGTGGCGATACCGCCATGGTTGGTTCTTCTCCGGCTCCACTTCTGCTTGCTCGTCCGTCCGAGGCATTCGCTGCGAGCGGCGCGACTATCTATTCGTATACACTCCCCTCCGGCTACCTGATGCGCGAGGGCGTCGTGAACCCTGGAAACGGAGAACGGATGACGGCGATCAACCGATACCGCGACGGTGGAGACTACGGTGATCTCGTGGTCTATGCCTGGCGTGGTGGAGGGTTTGTGCCGGTCGATTCCACACCGCAACAGTGGACGCCGCGCGACTTCGGCGATGCCGACGGTGATGGGCGGCTGGAACTGCTCGGCCAGGCGTTCGATGGTGGAATCGTCTACGGGCAGACCTCGCGCGACGGATCGCCCCTTGCCTCGGTGCGCTTCGCCGACACCACCAGCGGCACGTTCATTCCTGCGGCACTGGCGGACCTCGATGGAGATGGTCGGGATGAGGTGATTGCACGAACGATGAATGCGGTGGGAGCGCCGGCCGAGTGGCGGGTGCTGAAGCTCGATGGCGGAACGCTGCGCACGACGGCGCGGATCGCAAACCGCACGCAGCCCCCCTCCGACGGAACGAACAGCTACGGCTCTCCCGTGGTGGCCGTTGGGGATTTCGACGGCGATCAGCGCCGCGACCTCCTGATTGCCGACGAGGATGCCGACGCCCAGATCGAACGCGGCCACGGTGACGGAACGTTCGAGCCAGCCTGGAAGGTGGAGCAGGTGGGCGATGGCGGGAGCGAGTTCGTTGCCGCCGCCGACCTGAATGGCGACGGACGCGACGAGGCAATCGTTGCGTGGCACAGCCGTACCTACGGCTCTCCCGGCATTCCGTTCCAGCCACCGTTCTGGACGGTGACGGTCTACACGTTCGACGAGGCGATGAACGCGCGCGTGCTCTGGAGCGACCGTTTCGCCTATGTGCGCCCCACCGTTCCGTTCCGCAGCTACGTCGCCGCCGCCAATCTCGACGGCACACCGGGGTCGGAGCTTGCGCTCCTTCTCTTCCCAAACTTCTACATCCTTCGCTGGGACAGCGCAGAGGAACGGATGGTTCCGGTGTTCTGGCGTGGCAACGCTATTGGCAACGCTCCTGCCGTTGCGGACTACAACGGTGACGGCACGAGTGAGATTGCCGTTTCCGATGGTGCACGTGTGCGTTTCCTCCAGCTCGATCCGCGTCGCGCGCTGCTTGCGCCCGGAGCAGTGGAGGCGTGGAGTACCGGAGATTCAAGCGCACATGCAGAGTGGGGCACGGTTGCAGGGGCGTCGAGCTATACGGTCTACCGGGGAATTCTTCCAGAGGGTGGTGGTGGCTCCGTCGTCCTCGCTCCTATCGCTACACTGACCGGAACGAGTATCGAGGACACAGGAATTGCAACAGCCGAGCAACGCCTGCTCTCCGGCCGCACCTACGCATACGTGGTGAGGGCGACTGCCGGCAGTGAGGAGAGTGCGCTGAGCGGTGCCGCTCTTGCCACGATTCACCGGCAGGTGCGGCCTGTTGCTGTTCAGCCGGTGCACAGCCGTTCCTTCGTCGTCCGCTTCAGCGGGGAAATGGGCGCTGTGCTGCGCAGGCCGGGAGCGCTCGATCTACGCGATGGGAGCGAGGCTCCGCGCGCTATCTCGACGATCGTTGACGCGGCGGATAGCGCGCTTCTGGTCACGCTGACCCATGCGGCGACTGCGCCGGATACCCTCCATCTCCGTGCCACATCGCTGCTGCGCGATCTCTACAACAGCCCTGTTGATACCAGCATCGTGCTGGAGCTTGTGCTGGCGCCTCCGGCGGAGCCTGGCGGCTACTTTATTGCCACACGCGCCGAGGTGATCAGCGCGACAGAGATTGCAATTCTCTTCAATGATCCCGTCGATCCGGCAACGCTGATGCCCGACGCCTTCTCGCTCGCTCCGCGCGGACACGTGCTTTCGGTTGTGATTGATCCAGCCAACCCACGCCGTGTCGTCCTGGCGCTCGACCCTGCCGAACCACTCGCGGTGAACGGTCGCTACGTCACGATCACGGTAACAGGTGTGCGCGATCTCTCGGGGAGAGAGGTTGGTGGTGGAAGGGGGAGCACGGTGGCGTTGGTGCTGGTCGGGGATGAGTCGTTCGCGCTCGTCCGCGCGCTGCCGCAGCCGTTCTCACGAGCGCGGGATGAACGCCTCACCTTCGTTGGCCTGCCACGCGGTGCACGCCTCGCCATCCACACGCTGACGGGTTCGCCGATCCGTCAGCTCGACGAACGCGACGGCACCGGCTCCATCGAGTGGGACGCGCGGGATGAAGAGGGACGAACGGTGCCGAGCGGTGTCTATCTCTACGAGGTGCAGAGCGAGGGGGGAAGCACCTCGAGCGGGCCGCGGAAATTTGTGGTGTTGCCGTAGCCGGGCGAGTATCGCCATCTGCCGGCGCTGGCCCTCTCCATTGCCGAGGAGAGGGCCGCTGGTAGTGAGCGAGCGGCTCTGTTCTGATTCGCCTACCTCCCGACGATCACTCGTCGTACAACAACGCTTCCATCAACAACCAGTCGGCAGAGATAGACCCCCGGCGCAATTCCGCGGAGGTCAATCGGCAGTGTGCTCGATCCTGCAACAGCGCGATGCTGCGGCAGGTGGACAACGACCCTGCCATCCGAGGCGACGAGTTCCCCGGAGACGAGCGCACCACCTTCGGCAAGAGTGAAGGGAATGGAGACTTCGTCGATGGCCGGCGTCGGGAACGCCTCGCCGATGGTCGTGTGTGCGCGGTGCGGTGCGCCAACGGTCGAGGTGTCGGTAGAGCGGAAGCGCTGCTCCACCGCGAACCAGGGTGAGCGAAGCGTTGCGAGGTCGAGCGTGACCCGCCAGGTGCCGTTGGTCCCGCGCACCGCCGTGATCGTGGTGTCGGTAGGGATGCCCAGGCTGTCGAGTGGACGCAGGGTCAGCGCACTGTCGGCGGCGGTGGCAAACTGGAGCGAGAGCCGCACATTCTCCATCTGGAGTGGGCCTGCACCCCACTGCTTGCCGAGGCTGCTGTCGCCGAAGGTCCAGATGGCGCCACCATTCAGTGCGCGGGTGCTCACCGTGAGAAGCGAGCGGCGAGCGCTGTCGAGCGGGTTGCCGTCCAGCGTGCTCCAGTACCACGTGGCGTGTGCGCCACCGCCAAGCCAGCTTATGGTGAGATTGTCCGTGCGAATGTTTGCCACCTGTCCGAGCGTTCCGCTTCCTGCCTGCATCCATCGGGTGGTTGTCGACATCACGCCGTGGGTGATGTCGAGCCACGTCTCGTTGTTGTCGCTTCGGATGTCGTCGTTGTTCGGCACGCTCACGAAGTAGTCGTTCGCCGTGTAGTGGAGCCGCGCATCGAGCGAGTCGATCCTCACCGCATTCACGAGGTTGATGACGTTGTCCAGCGTCCCCTCCACCCCGTAGAAGCCACGGTTGTAGAGGGGGGCAAGCCGGAGATCGGCCTCATCGAGCTTGATGCCGATGGTTCGCCGGGCTGGTCCGATCCACCCGTTGCGGATCGCCGCGGCAACGTGGGGCAGAAGCGTGGTGAGCGACGCATCGCCCATCATCCCGAGGAAGTCATCCTTGATGATTCGCCGCCTGTCGCGCAGCTCCCCGTTCCTGTCGCTGTAGTACTGGAAGGTGACGCCGTCCCAGTCGTGCAGTCCGGCGTAGGCGGGCAGAAATACCATCATCTCGGCCCGATGTGCGTTCGGCATCACGTGGCCGTAGGATTCAACGATGAAGGGCTTGCCGGTGATGGCGTTGCGCGAAAGTTCCGGGATCTTCTGGTCGCGATAGCGGAGCAGCGAGTAGTTGCGGATCGACCACGTGGAGTCGCTGTAGCTGTAGCCGGGGCGGTTGCTGTTGAAATCCCACTGCGCCGACTCGCTGGTGAAGTCTCCATCGGCCTGCTGGCGCGTGTCCAGGATGTGATTGGTGTTGTTGGTGAGGGCAATCGGCGCGCGCACGCCGAGCGATTCCAGGTGCGCGCGCATCCCGTGATGGTAGGAACGGCTCAGCGAATCGTAGAAGTCGAAGAGGTCGTTGTAGCGTCGAAGCGAGAGCGTGCCGATCTCGGAGTAGCGTGCGCGCGCCACCGTTGCGTTCTCGATGCTCTCTCCCGCATTCAGACCCTCACGGCCCGTTTCTTCCAGAACAATGCCGTCCAGGAACACGTCCCCCATGCGCAACCCTGCGCCGATCCGCAGTGTGCCGGCAAGCGTGTCGTTGACGAGCGCGCGGAAGGTGAGGTCAAACGTCTGCCAGGATGTTGTGAGTGTGTCGGTGCGGGTAGCGTTCTGTCCGCCGTAGAGCACCTGCATCCGAATCGTTCGGCCAGCGGCACTGTCGGTCTTTGCCCGCAGACGAAGGTGATAGATGCGGTCGCGCACGATACGGAGTCCACCCTGGTCGAGACGGATGCCGTTCTCGCCGGGCGTGGCGGCAAGTCTGCGGACCACGATCCGCATGGAGTTCGATCCCTGGCCCGGCGCAACGTCCGCACCCTGCACGATCACCGCGTTTGCGGTGTATCCCTCGCCAACGGTCAGGTTCCAGTTGTCGTTGTACTGCTCGAATCCGGGGTTGACGACGAGGTTCGGTCCAACCGTCGATCTCCCCTCGAACCACGCTGTGCGGAGCGCTGCCGTTGTTCCGTAGCGGCGGGCGAGGAACGTTGCGAACATCGTGTCAACGGCGCGCGACTGATGCCAGCTCATCACGCCGCTGCGCACGTTGATGTTGTTGTTCTGCCATGCACTGAACAGCGGATTCTGGTCGAGCAGTGTGTAGAGCGCAATCGTGGGATCGTCCGCGTAGCGCTTGCCCGTCCATGGATTGACGTGGCTGAGGAGCGCCGCCAGGTAGCGCCGCTGGAGCGCCTGAAATGCCGGTGAGAGGAAGGTGATGTTGTTGCCGCTGTTGTAGGTGCTGTCCCAGAAGGGAACGCCGTCATCTCTGCGGGGACCACCGCGCGATTTCAGGACGAAGTGTGCGTGGATCCCGTTGCGGCCCAGATGGTAGAGGAACCGGTCGAGCCGGGCCATCTGTGATGCAGAGAGTGTGTCCCCGCGCGTGCCCGGCGCAAGCACGCTTGCGCCGTTACTGTTGAAGTAATCGAAGTGCTGGAAGCGGACGAGGTTCACCCCAAGCTTCCGCAGCCGTCCGGCAACAACTGGTGCATCGTTGGTGTCGGGGAAGCAGGCGCTTCCGGCCATCGTTACCCCCACGAAGCGCGTACGTCCCCCGTTCTCCCAGGCAAAGTGTCCGCTGGCATTGCGGAGCCAGCCGAGCGCGCCGACGTTATCGACCGGCAGCGCAGGCAGCCAGGGCGAGGCCGTGGTGTCGCTGGTGGGAAGGATGAAGTCGAACGGCTCAACGAGCGGTTGTGCGCCGAGAGGGGGAGTGAGAAGTGCGAGGAGGAATACCACCACGGAGGCGGCAAGAGAGCAGGGATACCGTCGCATGAGCGCTGGAGAGAAGGCTGGATGGGAGGCGGGGTGAAGGAGGGGAAGTTACGACCAGAGTGGTCTCGAAGTCACAGTCTCTTCGAACAGAAGGGTTTACACGGTGTACGGCCTTCCTGACCTACAGGCTCCCGGCGTTCGCCAGCAACGCTTCGACTCTCTTGAAGTCCTCAGGTCCTGTCACCTTGATGTTGTGCGGGTCGCCCACCACGACGACTACGGGTTCGCCAAGTGCTTCTACAAGCCCTGCGTCGTCGGTGGCGAGCAGGTTCTGCTCGTTCGCATTGTGGTAGGCGCGCTCGAGCAGCGGGCGCCGAAACGCCTGTGGAGTTTGTACGGTGCGAAGGTCGGCTCGGGCTAGCGTCGCAACGACCTGTCCATCGCCGTCCACGCGCTTTACCGTGTCGGTGAGGGGGAGCGCGGGTATTGCTGCTCCGTGCTGCTCCGCTGCCTCAAGCAGCCTGTCGATCAGCGCGCTGGTGATGCACGGGCGTGCCGCGTCGTGGACCAGGACAATCGATTCGCTCCCATTCAGTGCGGCAAGTGCCCGGAAAATGGAGTGCTGCCGTTCGGCACCCCCCTCCACGAACCGCACGCTGGCAAGCCCTGTGGCGCACTGCTCCGCCTCCTTGCGCCACGCCGGGTCGATTGCCACGATGATCTCCCCACAATCTGCTCGACGCCCGAACGCGTGCAGGGTGTGCGCGAGCATCGGCACGCCGTTGATCGGCACGTACTGCTTGGGTACGGTGCTGCCGCTTCGTGCGCCGTAGCCCGCGGCGGGGATGATGAGGGAGAAGCGTTTCACCAGTCCAGCCCTCTGTCGAGTCGTCCGATCATTGCACCGGAAACTGCGCCCCCCAGAGCGCACACGGCGGGCAGCGGGAGGTGGCTCTGCGCAATGCCCATCGCGAGGAAGAGCAGGGAGATGAGTGCGCCAATCGTCCCGCCTGCTGCTGCCAGGATAATGACGGCTTTCGCAGAGTGGGGGTGGAACCAGGGGCGCTGCACAACAACGTTGCGTACAATGCGCAGTCCGGTCATCGTCAGGAAGCTGAGCGGGAGCAGCGCGCCGGCAATGATGATAGGGAGAACGATCCACGTCACAGGGGGCATCCCCTCTGCGATAAAGAGGAGGAGAACGGCTGCCGTGCTGTAGAGGCAACCCCAGAACCAGGCACGGCCGAGGAGAAACCAGGGTGTTCTAATCGACGCCATTGGAGAAACTATGAACGGTTGGTCTTCGGGGAATCTGCTGCGGGATGATCGAACCGTCCAACAATTGCGCCTGCAACGATCCCCCCGATGATCGATGTGGGGAGCACGACACGGGAGAAGAGAATCCCCAACTCCACGGCAGGAAAGAGGATCGTTGTGATCAGTACGGAGGACCCCACCGCAGCGGCGGCACCAAGGACCATCATGCCGAGCGCAACAGTGGTGGGATAGGCGATGGGGAGTGGGGTGCGGCGCAGCACGATTCGTGCAATGCCCAGAAGGAGAACCACGGGAAGCGTTCCCTGCGCTGCAAGCAGCATCGAGGTTCCGAGGATGGCCGCTCCTCCCCCGATCGATAGCGTTGCGCCCCCAACGATCAAGAGTATCGTGAGCACGACAGCGGCGGCAAGGCTCGACCAGAGCCAGGCCTGTACGAGGCGAAGAAGGGGTGATGGATGGGTGCGCGGCATAGCAGTTCGGCGGGGGATCATGAGTGCAGCGAGGGCGCCAATGCTTGAATGGCTGGCACCCTTATCTGGATAAAAGTGAGGATATCCTCGGAAAGAACGCGCTTCTTTTCTGCTCCCGTGCTCACCGGCGACTTCCACGCCCGCCTCCCCCCGGCAATTCCGTGCTCCTCCAGCCATGGAAACTGCCTGCCCGAAGTGTGTTCGCGCAGCGGACGCGATCTCTGGCAGACGTTCAGAAAGGACGCGAACGATACCTCCCTGACGCAGACACTGCAACGTTGTGCCGCAACTGCGATGCTGCCGTGTCAGCATGGAGGTCGTAGATTTGCAACCCAGATTCCCTACTCCACTGCATGAGACCGTTGCGCTTCCTCATTCTTCCGATCGCTCTTCTGTTCCTTTCCGCAGATGTTCTGTGCGCGCAGGAACTTCCCCCGAGTGCCACGCCACGCGGGGTGGTGGTGGCGTTCCTGGGGGAGACGGCGTCGGAGATCGATACCATCAACCGTCGCCTGTTCGAGCCGAGGCTCGTCGGCGAGATGGGGGATCAGGACGTGCGCACGTGGCGCGGTCTGCTCCCCTCAACCACCACCTTCCGCGTGGATTCGATTCCCCGTCTCCCCGACGATGGAGGGGGACCGCGCACGGTGGCCTATGTGAGCGTTGGCACCGGAAGGGGTCGGGAGAGCTGGTCGGTGTTCTGCCGTGGCGACTCGCTGTGGAGGCTTGAGGCGATTCGGCGCTACCCCAGCCCCGAACAACAGAAGGGGATTGCCCAGGCAATCGTCGAGTGCGATACCACGACGGTTGGCGGGCGTCTGCGCTGCCGCGAGCTGAACCGTCTGTCTCTGAACGACGACACTCTCTCCGCAATGCTCCGTACCTGCCGCCGCGACCTAGAGAAGGTGATGGCTCCGCTGGAGCAGGGACGACTCTGGTACAACTTCGCGCTCGACACCGTGGATTTCACGCGGCTGGAGGAGTACCGCGAACTCGACGATGATATCAGCGACAGCACGCGCATCTTCTACACCCTCGACGGCCACGCGCTCGAGCATCTGAAGTCACATCTGGGCGTGATTGCCGTCGAACGACGGAGCGCCTATCCCGGCGTGATCGCGCTGGTGCTGGCACGGTACGAGGGCGGCAGCATCGGCTACCTGCGCGCTGCCGATCCCTCGCTCCTTCCCGTTCCTTCCCCAACACACTACATCATGCTCCGTCCGGTGGCTCCGGGATGGTGGATGTACCGTTCCATCGCATCGGACGAGGCGTGAGCCTGTGCGCACGACCTTGGAGAATCAATCACCTCGTTCAATAGACTCATGCTTCTTCGATCGACCCATCTTCTGTTCCTCGGCGCTGCACTCCTTGCCACGGCAGAGGTTGCCCAGGCCCAGCTCAAGCAGCCGGTGAAGTACGTTCAGCTGACGGTGGTGGACAAGGTCACCGGCAAGGCAATTGCCGACGGCGGCGTGGTGCAGGTGCGTCAGGCTGGCGTCCAGGACCCGCTGACGCAGCCGAAGATCAATCCGGGCACCGGCCTGGTGCGGGCGCTGCTCGATCCTTCCACCGAGTACACCTTCCACATCATCGCGCCCGGATATTTCATCACCGACCAGCGCTACACGACGCCTGCGGGGGAGGACTACGAGGAGGTTCCGGTCAGTTTCCAGATCGAGCCGATTCCGATCGGGAAGGAAGTGTTGAGCGAGAGCCTCTTCGCCCCCGGTGAATCGAACCTGCGCGAGTCGGCGAAGCTGAACGAGGTGGTGAAACTGATGAAGGACCAGCCGGGCGTCACGGTTGCCGTGGTGATCGTCCCCGATGCACGTGCGGCCGCGCCGGTGGCATCGCCTGCTCCTCCCAAGGCGAAGAAGAAGCCAAAGAAGGGGAAGAAGGGCGCAACCGCAGTTGTCGATACGGTTGTGGCAGCCACGCCGCCCCCAACGCCTCCACCAACGGTGGACCTTTCAGGGATTGGGCAGGCACGGCAGACGGCGCTCCGCGAGTTCTTCAAGAGGAACAGGGTTGGTCTGGATCGCGTCTCGTGGAATGTGACGGCTGGAACGATGCTTCCCTACAGCGGTGGTACCCAGCCCGCAAACGTCGTGATCAAGATCTCCGGTGTGCAGCCGTTCGAGATCGAGACGGATAATTGAGCAACTGCCGGCGGTCGATGCGCGGTTCCTGGCGGAGAGGGTTGCACTCGTTGCTCCCTCTCCGTTCTGTTAGCGGATTCCTGTGCGGGATAAGGGGCGGCAGGCAGCGGCGCTGTGCGCCGGCGGGGGTGTCGATAATTCCTCGCTCCCGGTCGGATAGCCAGCCGTCAACGGGCGGAAACCTCCCGTAACCTTCGGTGATTCCCCTTTGCCGCCCCACCGTCGAGAGGTATTTTTGACCTCTTGCAATCGATCCTTCCCTTTCTTCCTATCGAAGCGGGCCTCCCATGGTATTGAGCATGACCGGCTACGGTCGCACCGAAGTCTCGCGCGACGGCGTGACCGTGGGTGTCGAACTGCGCAGCGTGAACAGCCGTGGACTGGAACTGACACTCCGTTCGCCGCGCGAACTCAACGCGCGCGAGGCGGAGATTCGCGACATCCTGCGCCGCGGACTCTCCCGCGGCAAGGTGAACGTTTCGATCAGCGTTGACCGCGAGGCCGGCGCGCTCCCGCCGCTTGCCGTTGACCGTGCACGTGCCGCCCAGCTCCGCACCGCTCTCGACGAGATTCGCGCTGCCGCCGGAATCGACGCTCCCGTTGCGCTCGACCACATGCTTCGCTTCCCGGAGATGCTCTTTGCCCGCACGGACATGGAGGGTGAGGAGCAGGAGGCCACCGATGAGTGGCCATTGGTGGCCGAGGCGCTGTCGGGCGCAATCGTTGCGCTGGAGACGATGCGGCGGAACGAGGGGGGAGAGCTTGCCCGCGACCTGGCTGCCCGTATTGCGGCGATCAGCGCGATGGTGGACGAGGCGGAGGGACTTTCGCGCGAACGCGTGCCGGCAGAGCGCGAACGGCTCCGTGAGCGTGTTGCGCAGCTGATCGAGGAGGTCGATGAGGCGCGGCTCGAACTGGAGATCATTCTCCTCGCCGACCGCCTCGACATTACCGAGGAGTGCGTGCGCTACCGCAGCCACGCCCGATTCTTCCTTGAGGCAATGGAGGATGGGGAGCCGGCCGGACGACGACTCAACTTCCTGGTGCAGGAGATCAACCGCGAGATCAACACCATCGGCTCCAAGTCCAACGACGCAACCATCGCCCGGCTCGTCGTCCGCGCCAAGGAGGAACTGGAGAAGATTCGCGAGCAGGTGCAGAATATCGAGTAGGGGAAGATGCTCATGACCTCCTCCCCCAACCGTGCCCGCAATTGCCGTGTGGTGGTGCTCTCGGCTCCGTCTGGAGCGGGAAAGACAACGATTGCGCGGCGGTTGCTGGAGCGGCATCCCGACTGGAGGTTCAGCGTCTCGGCAACCACGCGCGCTCGACGCGATGCCGAGATTGATGGTCGCGACTATCATTTCCTCGGCCGCGAGGAGTTCCTGGAGCGGGTTGAGCGGGGAGAACTGGTGGAGTGGGAGGAGATCTACGGCAACCTGTACGGCACGCTTCGGAACGAGGTGGAGCGTGCGCTGCGCGAGGAGCGTGGGCGCGTGGTGTTCGACATCGACGTGAAGGGGGCGCTGGCGATCCGTTCGGCCTTCCCGGAGGACGCCTGGCTGATCTTCATCGCCCCGCCGTCGATGGAGGAACTTCACCGGCGACTGCTGGGGCGGCACACCGAAACCGCCGAGGCGATTGCCCGCCGCGTCGAGCGCGCCGGAATGGAGATGGCGATGCGCGAGAACTTCGATACCGTGGTTGTCAACGACAGCGTTGAGCGTGCAGTGGCCGAGATCGAAGAACAGCTGGGCGAGGGGATGGAAGAGCGACCGCCGCAGCGGTGATTGCACGATTGGTGCACCACGTGCGTCGATCGTGAGCCGCTCCCTTCGCGATCCTTCGGTGATCGAGCGAGTACAGACTGACAACTGACCAATAACCATAAACTCCAACAACCATGCCGATTCGACCAGTAGACATCAAGGCTGCCACGGGGAACGCCACAAGCATCTACGAGGCGGTGGTGATCATGGGAAAGCGGGCACGCCAGATCAACGACGAGCTGAAGGAGAACCTGAATCGTCGTCTCGAAGCCGTGATCTCCCAGACCGACGACACCGAGGGGGAGACGCCGAACTACGACCAGCTCGAGATCAGCAAGGAGTTCGACCGCTTTCCGAAGCCGACATTCCTCGCGCTCGACGAGATGCTGGACGGTGAAATTCGCTTCCGCTACCGCGACACCAACGCCTGATCGGGCGTTCGCGCAAGGCGTGCTGCGCCACGAAACGGGGATCCCCTGTTTCGTGGCGTTTCCGTTTTGGTGACAGGGTGCGCCTTCCCGCCTCCGGGCCGCTCCTGTTCTCCCGGCGAGTGCTATCATTGCGCCCTATGCCTCGCCCAATCCACTCCCTTCTTCTGTTCCTTCTTCTCCCTGCCATCGGTTGCGGTGGGGAGCGGCACGTTGTCACCGACATACGGCTCCCGGACAATGTGATGACGATGCCGCGTGGTCGGATGGCGATCATCAGTGCCGACGAGCGGTCGCAGTTGCCCGTTGCGCTCCGCGCACTCGGTGTGCCGGCCCGTCGCCTTTCGCTCGACTCCCTCTCGCAGCCCGAGGTTGGCTTCTACACGACGTTGATGGTGGACGAGGGAGCGCTGGCGGACAGGAGGGTGGTGGAGGCGTGGCGCGATCTTCTCTTCCGTGTGCGTACCGGCGCAACGATGATTATCCTCGCGCAGCCGGTGAAGACAATGGCGGAGGATCTCCGCTCGATGCCGCACGCGATCATTCCACGCTCCATCGATTACCAGCCGAAGATTGTTCCGGTGCGGCGCAACGATCCCATACTCCAGCGGCCCAACGTCATAAGCCAGAGCGACCTGGACACGATTGTTCCGCGCGTGCGGCAGCTTGTATCGGGAGGGGCCGATGCGCGCGGCATGATCAGCGGCAGCATAGCGGATGCGGACAGTTCGGCAATTTTGCTGTGGGACCGTTTCGAGCAGGGAACACTCTGGTATCTTGCCGCCCCGATTGTCGCGCGTGCCGCCGCCGGTGCCGGTGCCGAGCAGCGATTGCTGGCAAATCTTATCAGCAATCGGTAGGCTGGCTGCCGGGAAACTTCGGACGCTCCTGTAACCTTCCCTGCAAATTCAGCTCTCTCCCCCTCTCGCGTCGCCCTCAGCACTATGCCTGTAGCGGCACTTCTGTATCCAGCGGCCCATTGCGCACCCAACCGACCCGATTGCTCCTGCGACCTGTGCGGAGCCGACACCCAGAGACTTCCTACTTCCTTCCTCTCCCATGGATCTTGAACTGACCGACCGGACTGCGATTGTGGCTGCCGCGAGCCACGGTATCGGCAAGGCGTGTGCGATGCGGCTGGCGCGCGAGGGCGCCAACGTTGTGATCTGCGCGCGTGGCAAGGAGGACCTTGTCAAAACTGCGGAGGAGATCAGCGCTGCAACCGGCCGCCGCGTAGAGTGGGTGCAGTGCGACGTGACGCGCCCGGACGAGGTGGAGATGCTGGTGGACGCAACGCGTATTGCCTTCGGGGGCGTTGATATCCTCGTCACCAACTGCGGTGGGCCGAAGCGTGGCACGTTCATCACCCTTGAGGACAAGGACTGGCGTGAGGCGGTGGATATGGTGCTGATGAGCGCGGTACGGTTGATTCGCGCTGCGGTGGTGCATATGCGCAACATGCGCCAGGGGCGGATCATCAACATCACCTCGATCAGCGTGAAGCAGCCTATCGAGCAGTTGATGCTCTCGAACGCGCTGCGCGCTGCGGTAACGAACATGGCGCGGACGCTCGCCAACGAACTTGCCCCGTTCGGTATCCTCGTCAACAACATCGCCCCCGGCTACACCCTTACCAACCGCATCTACGATCTGGCGCTGGAGCAGGCCAAGGACCTGAACCTCTCGCACGAGGAGATCATGGCGAGCTACACGCAGGACATCCCGCTGGCGCGTATGGCACGCCCGGAGGAGATCGCCGATGTGGTCGCCTTCCTTGCAAGCGCGCGCGCCAGCTATATCACCGGCACAACGATTGCCGTTGATGGTGGCTACTACCAGGGAATGATGTAGGCTCTGCTGCAAGGCGTGAAGGCGCAGTGCCGGAACCGTTCCCGTCCTGCCCTTTATTCCTGAACTTCTAACCGTGGACCATCCGTGATTCCTGAACTTCGCCGCGAGTACAACGCGCGCTTCACCGAGCACCGCTACCGCAGGTTCCTGGAACGCCTCGACCATCGCCTGGGGCGGCCCGTGACCTTTCGTGTGTCGGAGACGCCCTGTTTCGTGCCGAGGGAGTTGCAGGTGAAGTGTGAAGAGGCGGCGGTGGCGCTCGCAGTGCAGGCGCACGATCCCGGCTATCTCCGCGCCAGCGACGCAACGCTCCGCCCGGAGTACACGGTGGCGGGGCAGCCTGAGCGTTCCCTCTTCATCACCGTCGATTTCGCCGTTACCCGTGGTGCCGATGGCTCCCTCGAGCCGAAGCTGATCGAGATGCAGGGCTTCCCGTCGCTGATGGGCTTCCAGCTCCTCCTCGCCGAACTGGCGCAGGAGCACTTTTCGCTGCCATACGACCTCTCCTACCTGAACGGAGGCGTTGCCTCGCGTGCAGAGTATCTGGCGCTGCTCCACCGTGCAATCGTCGGGAATGAGGACCCGGAGAACGTCGCGCTGCTGGAGCTTGACCCGTGGAACCAGAAGACGTGTCCAGACTTCGCGGCGATGGAGGAACTGCTTGGCCTTGCGGTGGTGGATATTCGGTCGGTGCAGGTCATCGACCGCGTTGCGCACTACGAACGTGGTGGGCGCTGGGTGCCGATCCGTCGCATATTCAACCGGACCATCGTGGATGAGTTGCAGCGCAAGAACGTTGCCATCCCGTTCGGGTGGAATGATCCGCTCGACGTGACGTGGGCGGGGCACCCGAACTGGTACTTCAGGATCAGCAAGTTCCTCCTCCCCTATCTCGATCACCCTGTTGTGCCTCGTGCGCGCTTCCTCCACCAGATCGATCCTCTCCCCGATACTCTGGAGGACTACGTGTTGAAGCCGCTCTACTCGTTTGCCGGCGTTGGCGTGGTGGTTGGCCCCACGCGCACGCAGATCGAGCAGATACCGCAGGCCGAGCGCCACAACTGGCTCTTGCAGGAACGGATTACCTACGCCGAGGCGCTCGAAACGCCAGAGGGAGGAACGCGCGTGGAGCTTCGGTATATGCTGATCTGGCCCGATGGTGAGGAGCGTCCACGCGCCGCGAACGGGCTGGTGCGGATGGGACGCGGTTCCCTGATGGGTGTGGACTTCAACAGCAGCGCGCGCTGGATTGGCGCAAGCTGCAACTTCTTCGAAGCCTGAGTGGAACGGGACGAGAGTGAAGGGGGCATTGGTCGGCGACAGTTGCTGATCCTTCTTGGCGCCGCTACGGCAGGAGCTGTTGCGCTCGGGCTGAAGCTGTTCCAGCGCAGTTCGGGACCGTGGGCCGAGGAGGTGGAGCGTGGGGCGGCGTTGAGGCCGGGAGAGTCGGTGGAGTTCTCGATTGGTGGAGATGATGCGCTTCTCCGTCGCGAGCCTGACGGATCGTTCGTTGCGTTCGACCTCACCTGCACCCACAAGGGGTGTACCGTGCGGTGGAACGCGGGGAGAGAGGAGTTTGCCTGTCCCTGCCACAAGGGGATCTACAATCGTACTGGGGAGGTGCTGGAGGGTCCCCCAAAAACTCCGCTCCAGCGCCTGGCCGTAGACACGAGAGAGGGACGGGTGATCGTCACCAAACGCATTCGTATCGAAACCAACTAGTCCCGCTCATCTCTCCACCATGGATCAACCCGTTTCGGAACCATCACGCGAAGAAGATTCCGCGCCTCCATCAAAGCCCCGCCGCCGCTGGCTGCGCCGTGTTCTCTACGGAGGGCTGGGAACGGTGGGGGCGGGGGTGCTCACGGGTGCGGGCGTTGGGTACGCACTCTCGGTGCCACCCTATCGTGGACCGCGCAGTGACCACTTCGACGGGGAGAGGTTCTTCAACCCGGGGGGGCTTCCCGCTCGGGGATTTACCGAACTGCTGAGCTGGCTCTTCGACCGGGACGAGGGGCCGTGGGAGGAGTTCAGCCAGATCGCTCCAGCTCCGCCACCTGCCCGCAGGGTCGAGCGCGGAACGCTCCACGCGACGATGGTGAACCACTCCACGGTGCTGCTCCAGTTCGATGGACTGAACATCCTGACCGATCCTGTCTGGAGCGAGCGGGTCAGTCCCTACACCTGGATCGGTCCGCGCCGCCACGCGCCGCCGGGGATTCGCTTCGACGATCTTCCTCCAATCGACGTTGTTCTCCTCTCCCACAACCACTACGATCATCTCGACATCGACACGGTGGAGCGGCTTGCGGAGCGACATCATCCACGGTTCTTCGCGCCGCTCGGGGTGGGGTCGTGGCTGCGTGATCGCGGGCTGCCCGGCGTGCAGCCGGAAATGGACTGGTGGGATCGCCTCCCCGTTGCCGACGGGGTGGAGCTTCACTGCGTTCCCGCACATCACTTCAGCGGGCGGGGCCTTTTCGACCGTGATACCACACTCTGGTGCGGGTACCTTCTGGAGTCGCAGGCAACAGGACGCATCCTCTTCGCTGGAGATAGCGCCGAAGGTCCGCACTATGCCGAGATCGCGCGCCGCTTCCCCGGCATCCGGCTGGCGCTGATTCCGATTGGTGCGTATCGACCCGAGTGGTTCATGAAGCCCGTGCACATGTCGCCCCAGGGTGCGGTGAGCACGCACGTGACGCTCGGAGCCGAGCAGAGCATGGGGATTCATTTCGGGACCTTCGCCCAGGCCGACGACGGACAGCGCGAGCCGATTGACACGCTCAACACCGCGCTCGACGCCGCGGGCATTCCTCGCGACAGCTTCCGTGCCCTCGCCAACGGCGAGCGGTGGGAGCTATAGAAGAGTGGCTGGAGTCCCCTTCCTCTCTCTGCTGTAGCAAGCAGGAACCATCCATCATCATCTCCATGCTCCACGTCCCTTTCAATCTCGATGCTGGACTGTTAGCGGGCGTGCCCGTTGTCGAGCGCCGGCTCGCCGACCTTCGAGGCATCTTCCACGACGAGCCGGCATTCGAGCGTATGCTCGTCGAGCAGGAGAATCCTCTTGTCTACACTGTGCAGACGGTGGAGCCGGGCGAGGGAGAGGGCGATCTGCACTATGGCCTGGGAACCATCATGCCGGGTTGTGTCGGCGACGAATACTTCATGACGCGCGGGCACCTGCACGCGTGGCGTCCCGCTGCCGAGGTGTATGTCGGTCTGGGGGGAAGCGGGCTGATGGTGATGGAGAGCGAACGCGGTGAATCGACGGTTGCACCGATTGGTCGAGGCCACATCGTGACGGTGCCCGGCAATACGGCGCACCGCACCGTGAACACGGGAGCCGAGCCGCTGCGCTATCTCGGAATCTATCCGGCGCGTGCGGGGCACGATTACGCCTCGATTGCCGAACGGAACTTCCGTGTGGTTGTGCTGGAGCGTGGGGGCGAGGTGGCCGTTGTGGAGCGCGCCGGGGTTCGATAACAGTGCGGGCGGCACAGCGTTGATGCCGTGCCGCCCGTAGAAGGTTCCAGCGTTGGTGCGGATCAGAAGTAGATGCCGCCTGTCAGCACGATGGTGTCGAAGTTGCCGACCACGAACTTCAGTTCGCCGAACAGATCGACCGCGCCGATATCGCCCTTGTAGCCGCCTCCGAGGTTGAGGCCGATTTCGTTGTTCGTGACCCCGCCGTAGGACGCAACGCCGAGGTCCAGACCACCCAGGACATAGAGTCCGTTGTTCCCCTTGCCCGAGGAGGGAACCACGGTGTAGTGGACGTTCCCATCGATGGTAAAGAAGGTGCCGAACTCCACGAAGAAGAAGCTGACGTTCGGGGTGATCGAGAGTCCTCGCACCGAGCCGATGGGAATGTCGACGCGTCCCTCCAGCCCGATATCGCTCCCCTCGGTCTTGAATGGGAGGGCAATACCGAACTGAGCCTGTGCGTGGAGCGAGGAGGCCGCAAGCATCAAGGTGAACGCGAGAGCGGCAAGTGCGAGAATACGACGCATGGTCAAAAACCTTTTGAGTGGATGATGTCTGCCACACATGCGTGGCACGGGGATATGCGCTGGGTCTACAATGGTATAAACAGACCGTGTAGGCTGATCTGCTCCCATAACGCAATTGCTGCGAATTTAGTTCGTAGGTCCCAACTGTCATCGTAATAGTCGATAGGAAGAATGAGTCCAGTTCCTCCCAGCCAGCAGCCCCCCGTCGCTCACGTCGAGCGTCCCTGGGGTGCGTTCGATCAGTACGTCAACAACGCCCCCTCCACCGTCACCCTGATGACCGTCGAGCCGGGGCAGCGCCTGAGCCTGCAATCCCATCGCGACCGCGCCGAACTCTGGATCGTTCTCGATCCCGGTGCAATCGTCCAGATCGGTGAGGAGGTTCACCATCCCGAGGCGGGCGCGCAGCTCTGGATCGCCCCCGGCCAGCGCCATCGGCTGTCGAGTGCCGGGGAGCGCGTGCGCGTGCTGGAGGTGGCCTTCGGCAACTGGCAGCAGGAGGATATCGTCCGCTACGACGACGACTATAACCGGCCCGCCGAGGGAGAGTAGAGAGCGTGGAGGATACTGCCCCCGATTATCGCCGCACCACACAGCATCTTCTGCCGCTGCGGCACGCTCCGCTGCCGGTGGGTTCGTACGACATCTACCCGTCGCACCAGGTTCCGCGCGGCTCACTCCACGCCGGTGTGGAGAGTCTGGCGCGGCGTATCGCCGCCGCCCGGAGCGTGGTCATCGACGGGATGGGAGGAGTGCTCTGGGAGCGATTCCGTGAACAACTCGACGGTGCTCTGCGCGCCCTGGGGGTTGTCCCGCGCTGGCGTCCGGTGGAAGCGGCGCTGCTTCCACCGGAGCAGATCGAGAGACTTGTCGCTCCCTGGCTTGGGGGAAGCGATCCTCTGTGGGGAACCCGATGGACCGGCTCGCCGGTCGACTTCTTCGATCGCCACGAACTTCGTGCCCTGGCTGAACCCGATCCCCAGGCAGATCTCGATATCGTCTACGGCGTTGGTGCTGCCCTTGTCGGCTGTGAGGGACTGCTTGTCTACTGCGACGTGCCGAAGAACGAGATACAGTTCCGTGCTCGTGCCGGCCTGCCCGTCAACGTTGGTCTCACCGATCCGCTTCCACCGAAGCCATCCTACAAGCGCTCCTACTTTGTCGACTGGCCCGCGCTCAACCGCCATCGTCACGCCCTTCTCTCCCGCATCGACGTGGTTGTGGACGTGCAGCGCGCAGAGATTCCTGTGTGGACCGATGGTGATGTCCTGCGGAGTGCGCTCGACCGGATGGCGCACTCCGTCGTGCGCGCGCGCCCCTGGTTTGAGCCGGGACCGTGGGGTGGGCAGTGGATGAAGGAGCGGATAACCGGCCTGCCGGAGAGCGCGCAAAATCTCGCCTGGTCGTTCGAGTTGATTGCACCGGAGAACGGACTGCTTCTCAGCGACGACGGTTTGCTGCTGGAGGTGGCCTTCGACACCCTGATGCACGCCTGTGCCGCCGAGGTGCTGGGGGAGCACGTGGAGCGCTTCGGACTGGAGTTCCCCATCCGCTTCGACTATCTCGACACATTCGAGGGGGGCAACCTTTCGGTGCAGTGCCACCCGCAACTCGAGTACATTCAGCAGGAGTTTGGTGAGTCGATCACGCAGGATGAGACCTACTACATTCTCGACTGCGCTCCCGGCGCGCGCGTCTATCTCGGCTTTACGGCAGAGTGTGATGCTGACGCATTCCGAAGTGCTCTGGAGCGGAGCGAGCGGGAGGGAACACCGGTGGAGATCGACCGCTATGTCCACAGTCTGCCAGCGCATCGCGGCGACCTGTTCCTGATTCCCAACGGGACGGTCCACTGTTCGGGTCGGGATAACCTTGTGCTGGAGATCAGCGCCACCCCCTACATCTTCACCTTCAAGATGTACGACTGGCTTCGCCTCGATCTCGACGGGCGGCCCCGTCCGCTCAACGTCGCGCGGGCATGGCAGAACCTTCGGTTCGAGCGCCGGGGCGAACGGGTGCAGGAGGAACTTGTGTCCGTGCCGAGGGTGCTGGAGGAGCGGGAGGGGTGGAGGCTTGTGCATCTGCCGACGCATCCCGACCACTTCTACGACGTCCATCGCGCCGAACTGAGCGGGGAGGGGGTGATCCACACCGAGGGCGGGCCGCTGGTCATGAACGTCGTGCAGGGAGAGGGGGTGGAGATCGAAACTGCCGATGGCACGCAACGGCGCTTCAGTTTCGCCGAGACGTTCATCATTCCCGCTGCGGCGCGTTGGTGTCGTCTTCGCTCGCCCGATGGAGTGGAGGCCAAGGTGGTGATTGCCTCGATCAAAAGAGGGTAGGCGTTCGGGCGTGTGTGTTGCCGGTGGTATGTTTGCGGCTTCTCTCTTTGCGCAGACTCTGTTGTCTCTCCAGTTCGCACCAACAGAGCACTTCCCTTCGTCCCTCTCAACTCGCATCAACGCACGCAATGGCAACAGGCTACGGACTCCTCTCCGGCAAGAAGGGTATCGTTTTTGGAGCGATGGACTCGTCGAGCATCGGCTGGCAGATTGCGCTGGCGGCGCATCGTGAGGGTGCGCAACTCGCGCTCTCGAACGTGGCAATCGCCCTGCGCATTGGCCAGTTGAACGAGTTGGCGGCAGCCTGCGGCGATGCGCCGGTGATTGCGTGTGATGCGAGCAACAATGAAGAGATCGACGCGCTCTTCGGGCAGCTTCGCGAGACGTTCGGTCCCATCGACTTCATCGTGCACTCCATCGGCATGTCGCAGAACATCCGCAAGGGACTGAGCTACGATCAGGTGAACTACGACTGGTATCTGCGCACGCTGGACGTGTCGGCGATCTCGCTCCACCGCATCGTGAGCGCAGCGCTGCGGCACGACATGCTGCGGGATGGGGGAAGCGTCGTGGCGATGAGCTACATCGCAGCCCAGCGGGTCTACACCACCTACAACGACATGGGGGATGCAAAGGCGCTGCTGGAGGGAATTGTGCGGAGCCTCGGCCCACGGTTGGGGGAGCGTGGTATTCGGATCAACTCCGTGTCGCAGAGTCCAACGGTGACGCGTGCCGGAAGCGGCATCCCCGACTTCGACGACATGCTCTCGATGGCCGACCACATCAGTCCCCTCGGCAACGCCGACGCAGAGGAGTGCGCAGACTATGTGACAACCCTCCTGAGCGACCTGACCCGCAAGGTGACGATGCAGAACCTCTACCACGACGGTGGCTACAGCTCGATGGGGACGACGATTCCGGTGCTGCGCCTCTTCAGCCAGGCACTGCACAACGAGGAGATGCGCGGTGCTGCCGGTGCGAAGCTGCGCGAGGGGGACAGGGGGGGTGAGGGGTAGGTCTTCTCGAAGGGGTCGTTGCTCTGCTAATGACGATAGGGAGTATATCCAATCACGCACATGGGTGTGGAGCCGAACTATACTGTTGCTGAGATCGAGCGCCGCTGGCTGGTCCGGTTCGACGCAGTCGATCTGCTGGACAAGCCATACCGTGAGATCGAGGACCTCTACATTTCGGACACGCGGTTGCGTCTTCGCCGGGTCGAGAATATGGAGGGACGGGTGGACTTCAAGCTCTGCAAGAAGTACGGCAAGCGCTCGACGTTGTCGGAGTTGATTACCAACCTCTACCTCTCGGAACAGGAATATCGTCTGCTTGCACAGTTGGAGGGACGAACGGTGCGCAAGCGCCGCTATACTCTGGAAGGCGGTGCGCTCGATCTCTACCCTGGCGAGCCTCCCATTGCTGTCTTCGAGGTGGAGTTCGCGTCGGAGGCCGAGGCACAGCAGTATAGTCCACCGCCATTTGTGGGTGAGGAGATTACGGACAACGGGGTGTACAGCGGCGCCGCGCTTGCCGCGCGAATCGTGCTGACGGCCCGGGAAGGTGGCGGAACGTGAGGCTGCCCTTCCACCAGAGGTTCTTGTAGAAGGTTGCTCTGCGAGCATGAAGTCAGTCCATGCTGGGCGTAGAGTTGCTGGCCATGCCGCTGCGGGTGCCGATGGTGTTGGCACCCGCAGTGCGTTGGCAGCGTCTTGTTGGCACGTCGTGCCAAGGAGCGTGTCCGGCGTGCTCCATCGAACTCGTTGAGCTGTTGGTCGCGATCACCCTTCTCTGATGAGGTTCTCGGCACATGTCCATTCAGATCGAGCTGCTCGGACCCGATGACAGCGATGTTCTGCAACGCGTTCTGCCCGATGTCTTCGACGATCCGGTGCAGCCGGACCTCGTTCGGGAGTTCCTTGCCGATGTGCGCCACCATCTGCTCGTTGCGCTCGAAGATGGATGGGTGGTAGGGATGATCTCGGCGGTGGACTACCTTCATCCCGATAAAGCGCCCCAGCTCTGGATCAACGAAGTCGGGGTGGCGCCCTCGCATCAGCGCCGGGGCATCGGGAAGCAGCTGCTCAGGGCGATGCTCGAACACGGACGGGCAAGAGGATGTACGGAGGCGTGGCTCGGCACCGAGGAGTCGAACGTTGCTGCAAATCGACTCTATCAGAGTGCCGGAATTGCCCCCGAACCCTTTCTGCTCTACGCTTTTCCGCTGGGTCTGGAGAATTCCCCCACACCGACTCATCCGGGTTTTACAGGAGCGTCTGGAGACCGAAGCGCACCAGAGTCCCGCAATGCATCCAGTATCTGACGGCTCCGAGTTTGGAGGCCAGGAATGAATGCCTTCCCTGCCTGGAGCGACAAGCAGAAAAGAATGAAGAAGAACAGACTTGAAGCGTTCAGCGATGGGGTGATCGCGATCCTCATCACCATCATGGTGCTGGAACTGAAGGTGCCGCATGGCGATACCTTTGAAGCGTTGTGGGAGCTTTTTCCTGTGTTCCTGAGCTATGTGCTGAGCTTTATCTATCTCGGCATCTACTGGAACAACCACCACCATATGCTCCACGCCTCGTGCAGGGTGACGGGTGGAATCCTGTGGGCGAACCTCCACCTCCTGTTCTGGCTGTCGCTGATTCCCTTCGCCACCGGCTGGATGGGGGAGAATCACTTTACTTCGAGCACTGCGGCACTCTACGGGATTGTGCTGCTGATGTGCGCCATCGCCTACTGGATACTCCAGCAGCGCATCATTGCATCGGAAGGTCCCGACTCGCTGCTCAGGAGGGCGGTGGGGGGCGACTGGAAGGGCAAGGTGTCGCCGGTGCTGTACGCCGTTGCGATCGCCGCCGCCTTCCTTTCGCAGTGGATTTCGATGGGGCTGTACGTTCTCGTCGCCCTCCTCTGGCTGGTTCCTGATCGCCGGATCGAGCATGTCCTTGAAGGCGAAGAAAACGAGTGAGGGTGCGGTAGTACCGAGACCGTCAAACAGGCTGCAAACATCGGTCTCGTTCGTCGCAGAGCTATCGGTGATCGAGAGGGAGAACGGCACTATAATTGCACCGCGCGTTGTGCGCGAGGTGCCGCTCCCTTCCCGCGACGTGGCCTCTCTTCCCTACCCCTCCACTTTCAAGGATGCCGTCATGTCCGACGTCACTGAATCACAGTCCACCAAGACCACGCCCCCAAAGACCAGCGCAGCGTTCCCCACAGCGGTGAACTCGCAGATCACCGACAGCATCACGCAGGCAAATACCAAGGTTCTGGGAGATGCGCCCGCCGTGGCGATGGGCAATCTCTATCAGGCAACGGCGCAGGCGCTCTCCAACGCTGCACACAACGCCACGAACGCCCAGCAGCAGTCCTATGTGACGTCGCAGGCGACAACAACGATGGGGGTGGCCACCCTCTACAGCGTCGACACCGCCTCCACAGGCGTTGCAACGCAGGATATCTTTCTCGCGAAAACCGAGCCGCAGTCAGCCGAGGCGATACAGACACGACTCGACGAAGTTCTCGGCACACTCGACGTTTCCGGGCCACAGTCTGCGGCACACGCCAGGGTTGCCGACGTGCTTCACCATCACTCTGGAGGCATCCACACCGCCGAGGAGTTCGCCAGCGCGATGCACGTTACGATGAGCGAGTTCGCTGAATCGCTCCACGCCCTCGATGACAGCCTGTACGTTCAACAACTGCACACCATCCAGAACGCTGCAACGGCGAGCTGCCTTGCCGCAATGATCAAGACTCCAGAGCAGACGCAGAACTACGAGCGTATCCTGGAGATCATCAGGAATCTGGGGCATCGCGACTGAGAGGGTGTTTGAAACGTCCTGTTCGGTCGCAACCCTTCCGTCCTGAGATTTCTGAAATGACAAACCCCTCTTGAAACTCCCCCTGAGGCGTAGAGCCGTACAACGGCAGGCCGTAGATGGCTTCGTTGTAGTGTGAAAGAATGAAGAGGGAGAGATGCCGTGCTCTCCCTCGTTCGCATCCAGCGAATCTCCTCTCTGCTCCTACCGCACGGTGCTCCGTTGCTTGAAACGGTACCGGTGCGCTCACCGTGTTGCCTGTTCCACGACTCCTGTGCCCAACGTTTGCCGGGTGATGGCGATATGGATTACCAACTCCTTGCACTGGGTCCGGTCCTGGTGCTCGAACGTCTCGCTCCCCTCTCCAGCGTCAACGAGGCCGCCGACCTCGTTGCTGCCTGTATGGAGCATGACACCGACCGGCTTCTCCTCGACGGTTCGGTGCTGCCAGCGGACTTCTTTCGGCTGCACACGCTGTTTGCCGGCGAGTTTCTCCAGAAGCTCCAGAACTACCAGATCCGCACGGGGGTGGTAGTTCCAGAGGAGCATGATTACGGCGAACGGTTCGCTGAGTATCTGATTGAGGCCCGGCGGGCGCGGTTCTCCCGATTCCTTGCCTCCCGCGAGGAGGCACTGGTATGGCTTGCGGGTGGTTAACGTCGGTGGAGTGTGCCGATCCTCGCCACGTCGTTGATCTGCTTTCGTGCGATTGCTCCATACTGGTGGAACCTCGGATTGTACCGGGGTGTTCCGAACGTCGCGGAGACCAATTGTTCGCGTTGCGCTACTCGCTCCCGATGGAGAGCTATCCGGCGTGCCGGACCTCAATCACGGAGAAATACCATGGCGAACATCCAACGGATCAGTATCTGCCTCTGGTTCGATAACCAGGCTGAAGATGCTGCAAGGTTCTATACGTCCATCTTCAGGAACTCCAGTATCAACGAGATACTCCGGTATAGCGACGTGGGGCAGGAGATTCACGGCAAGCCACCGGGCACGGTGCTGACGGTGCAATTCGAGCTGAATGGGCAGCGGTTTACTGCACTCAACGGTGGGCCGATGTTCAAGTTCAGCGAAGCCGTGTCGCTGGAGATCAACTGCGAAACACAGGAGGAGATCGACTACTACTGGGAGAAGTTGTCGGAGGGTGGGGATGAACGCGCACAGCAGTGCGGGTGGCTCAAGGATCGGTACGGACTCTCGTGGCAGGTTGTGCCAGCCATGATCTCCGACCTGTTCCGCGATGAGAACTCTGAAGGCTCGAAGAGGGCAATGGCCGCAATGCTCGGCATGAAGAAGTTGGACATCGCTGAATTGAAGCGCGCCTACGAGGGGTGACAGGGCAGGAGACTGCCGCTGTTGTGTGGACACAGGGCAGCGGAAGGTGCGTAGGGAATGCGACGAGGCCACACTCTCCATCGAGAGTGTGGCCTCGTCGCATCCTCCTCACTTCTTCATCAACTCTTCGATTGCTTCGGCGCTTCGCTCCAGGGCGCCACTCAGGTTTACCGGCCCATCCTCGGTGACAAGGATGTCGTCCTCGATACGCACGCCGATCTCCCACCACTTTCTGTCGCACGGACTACCCTCCGGGATATAGATGCCCGGCTCCACGGTCATGACCATGTTGGGCGCGAGCGTTCTCATCGGGCCGATGTCGTGCACATCCAGGCCGATATAGTGGCTGGTGCCGTGCATGAAGTAGCGTGATGCCTGCTCTGCGGTTTGTGTGATGCTGAGCGCGACAAGGCCGCGGGCAATCACCTGCATTGCACGGAAGTGCGCGGCCATGAACGACTGCCCCACACGGCAGGCAGCAATGCCCGAATCCTGCGCCTCGAGCACGAGATTGTAGATCGCTCGCTGTGCCTCGCTGAACCGTCCGTTCAGGGGAATCGTGCGGGTCACGTCGGCCGTGTAGCCGTGGTACTCCGCGCCGCAGTCCATCAGCACAAGGTCGCCGTCGCGTGCCGGACGCCGGTTGGTTTCATAGTGCAGGATGCACGACATCGGCCCGGAGCCAACGATGCTGGGATAGCCGGGATTCTCGGCTCCGAGCCGCGCGAACTCCCCCTCCATGATCGCCTCAAGCTCGTACTCGTGCATGTCGGGTCTGGCCCGGCGAATCGTTTCGCGGTGTGCAATCACGCTGATATCGACCGCCTTGCGGAGCAGGTCCACCTCCACCTTCGATTTGATCGTCCGCATCGTTCCCAGGAGTGCGTCCGCCTCCGCAACCTCGAGTTGCGAGGTGCGGCGGCGTGGAGTGCCGGGAGCGGGATCGTCGCGGCCGGGCCAAGAACCGTTGGGACTGTCGAGCCAGATCTTGTCGCACAGGCGCTGCACCTGGACCATCACTTCCTGTAGCCGACCGATCGGGAGTGCGAGCTTCACTCCCATGATCGTGTCCGCCATTTCCGGGCCCATGCGCAGGCCGGTCCACACCTCGCGTGACGGATTGCGCTCGGCAACGAAGAGAACCTCGCGTGCGCGCTGTCCGTCAATTTCGATGCCGTCAGGCATGAGGAGGAGTGCCGACTCCGGCTCGGTGACGCCGCTGAGGTAGAGGAGGCTGTTGTCCTGGCGAAAGGGATAGTAGGTGTCGTTTGATCGGGTTCGCTCCTCGGCCGCCATCACCAGCATCGCCGAGCGCCGCGGCATGCGTTCCAGTGCCGCTGCACGCCGTGTCGCATACTCCTCACGAGGGGGCAGGTCGGAGTCATAGACCTCATAGTGGCCGTAGCGTCCCGGCTGCTGGGCGTGGAGCGGGACCAGAAGCAGGAGCCAGAGTGCCAGGGTGGGAAACGAGGTGCGGAGAGCAGAGCGGATCATTGCTGGAGCGATCAACGTGAGCGGCTGGAGCGTTTCGGCTGGGACGCGCCGCGCCGTGACTTGGGCGCAACGGACGGGAGCGGCTTGGGCCAGAGGAGTTCGAAGACCGTTGTCATCGAATGCCGCCCCTCGATATCCCGTTGCTGACGTTCGTTGCCGATGTGGAGTTTCAGTCGGGCTATCTGCTGCACCCGTCCTGCAAGAGGATACCCCTCCTTCACCCCAAGCATGTAGCTGCCGCCCGACTGAACGAATGCCTGTGTGAGGATGCTGTCCTCGCCCTGCTTCGACGCATAGGCGATGGTGCCGGCAAGGTTCAACTCTACCGGCAGCACACGTCGGCCCACCGTGTCGGTTGCTCCGTCGGTCACGCGCATCATGATCCCATCGAACAGTGTTGGCGGGAAACTGTTCTCGAAGAGCCAGTTCTTTCCCGAGTAGCTTGTGGTGCCTGGAATCTCCGGTGCCAGCGAGTCGTCGCCCAGCCACGGCAGTGGGAGCGGCTCCAGCGGGCCTCCCGGCGATGTCTCCGATGTGCTGTTCCACTGGAACATCGTGGTGCGAAGGCCTCCCGCTGTCATGCGAAAGGTGGCGCTGCGGCCCACCCAGGGATGGGTCTCGCGCGACACCGTCGGGCCTGAGTTGAGGCGCTCGGTGGAGTTGTAGGCGTGGTAGCGCCATGTCATGACGTAGGACCCATCGGGGAGCACGCTGTCGCAGCGGTAGGAGACGATGCCGATGCGTTCCCGCGTAATGATGCGCCGCTGCACGTCGTACAGGCCGATTGAATCGACGGCATGGACTCGATAGACAACCGAATCGCCGGGGTGGAGGCGGTAGCTGAGGAGCGAAGCTCCCTTCTGTGCGAGCGCTTGGTCAGTGCCAATGATCAGGAGGAGCACACAGAGCGATAGAACGAAACGAGCGGAATAGGGCATAGGGAAGGAAAGGCTGGAGAGTGCGATGGCGGCGCCGGACCGTTGCGTCCGCTGCGCCGCCATCGCAAGATACCCGCAGTGCAATCGGGAGGTTACTGCCGTACAACGGTGCTCTGCAGCTTGTAGGTCATCGGGATTGTCATAGAGGCGGCGGAAAACTCCATCCGCATCGTTGATTCGTTGTTCTGCGTTGCAGCGATCAGCATCCCATCGCGATTGGAGTAGTAGAGCGTGCTGTTGCCGCTCCCCTCGCCGTCAATCGTTGCCTCGCCAACCTGCGCGAGCGAACCACCGCCGGTAATCGTCATCTCCACAATCTCCATCCGCAGGCGCAGTGCCTTCTGCTTCAGCGTGTCGACGACGCCATCGTACACGTAGCGGAGCTTTGTGTGCGAGATGATGTTCAATCCCATCTTGGCGGTGGTGTCGGTGCGGCTCGTCTCCCAGCTCTCCCCCACTTGCAGACCACGATTGATGATCGGTGCGAAGAACTGTTGAAGCCCTCCCTGTAGCACCTGCATCATGTCGGAACTTTCGAGTTCTCCTTCCATCAGGTGACCACTGCGATCGGTGGCAAAGGGCTTGGGGCTGGAGGTTATTGTTGTGTCGCCTCCGCCAATGGGGAGTTGTGATTGCACCTTTACCTTGACGTTCTTCAACTGGGACGTCCACTCCAGACGATCGCTGCCGACGTTCTTGTTCGCGAGGATCAATTTCCCGTCGTTGGAGAACCCGATCTTCATCTCCTGCCCCATCATCGACTGCGTGATTTCGGTGGAGCCGAGGATGCGATAGGTAATTGTTGCTCCCTTCTTTACCGTAATGGTAGTTGGTTGTGCCTGAAGAAGCGCGGTGGTGAGTACTCCAAGGAGGACAAGGGCAAAAAGCCTGCGGATCATGGTTGAGTTCTTGTGATTAAGACGTTCTCTGTGTGATTAGTGCGCCGCGCCGCCGGGTGCGGTAATCAGGGTCTTCAGCTCCTCTTCAAGCTTGAGTTCGTCGCCATCGAGATATCCCTCGTGCTTGGAGTGCAGCGTGCCGTCGGCAGCAAAGACAAGTGTGTAGGGAGGATTCGTGCCGTTCAGAGTCTGGAAGAGGCTTTGATTCGGGTCGAGAAGGACGGTGAAGGTATAGCCCTTGCTGTCGATGTAGGGCTTCACCTTGGCGGTGGACTTCATGTCGTCGATCGAGACAGCGATGTAGACGAAGTCCTTGCCCAGGCGGTTGTACACTTCCTGCATCGCCTTCATCTCCTTCTTGCACGGTCCGCACCACGTCGCCCAGAAGCTGATCACTGTCACTTTCCCCTGCCCGATCTGGGCAACGGTAGTGGGTTTTCCATCGAGCGTTGTGAGCTGTGAGCCAAGGGAGGAGATGTTCTGGGCAGAAGCGACGGCGGCGCAGAAGAGGAGCGCCGCGGCGATGCCAAGAGTGCGGGGTGTACTGTGCATCGGTTGAGTTGTTGAGAGTGAACGAAAAGGGAAGAGCGGGCGTCGGTCGCGCGCGCGTGAGCGATGTTTAATCCGGGGAGTCACAATATCGTCACCCGCTTCGGCCCCGGCAATGCAGCGGTCCGGTCGTTTCAGAACCGTACACCGATTCCGAGCGTCGGCAGAATCGGCAGCATGCCCACCTCGCGCGTCTCGATCTCCACGGTCTGCTTGTTCACCGAACTGCTGCGCGAGAGGACGTTCTTGTGGTTGTACACGTTGATGACGTCGAGGTAGATGGCCCAGTCCAGCCCCCACCAGCCGGCGTAGAACGTCGCACGCAGGTCGAGCCGGTGGTAGGCTGGCAGCCGTGCCGAGTTGATGTTTGCCGTGCCTCCACGGTCGATTGTGAAGAGAGGCTCGCCGAAAATGTTCGTTGCCACCACCGGCAGCCGTCCGTCGGTGCTGTCGGTGGTGAAGGTGACGGCAGGACGGAACCCCAGCGGCGGTGTGTAGGGGAAGCCACTGCCGTATTGGAAGTTCGCTCCAACCTCCATCCAGTCGTTCGGTTTGTAGTTCAGTACCACGTTGACCGTGTGGCGCTGGTCGAAATTGAAGGGGAACACAACGCCGTTGCGGTAGCGGTTTGCCCAGGCGAGCGAGTAGCCGATCCATCCGTTCAGTGGGAAGCCATCGTCGCGCGAGCCGATTTTTTGCAGGAGAAACTCGACGCCGTAGGCTTCTCCTGACGCATCGTTGACGGGGTGCGAGGTGAGTGAATCCGCTGCCGTGGCGGCCGGTGTGCTCCAGCCCGTGGCGCGATGCCGGTCTCCTCCCTCAATCGGCGTGCTGACGTACCGTGTTCCTGCCACGCTCTGCTGCACGATCAGGTCGCTAAATCGCTTGTAGTATCCTTCGGCGCGCACCTGCCACTCGTCGGTGAGGTTGTGCTCGATTCCGAACACGTAGTGTGTTGCTCGCTCGGCCTGTAAATCCTGTACTGCGCGGTCGCTGAGGTCGAAGAAGGTCTGCCTGTCGAGCAGCTTCTCATAGCCTGGAGACTGGTAGTAGATCCCCCACGCGCCGCGCAGTGTGGTTGCGCTGTCCAGCGCAAACGAGGCACTGACCCGTGGTGCCAGATACCATCGGTCGAGCAGGCCGTAGTAGTCGAACCGAAGTCCAGGCTGGAGGTGAACACGCTCGCCGAGGCTGATCCTGTCCTGGGCATAAGCGCGCACGCGGGTGTAGTCAATCGCGTTGGCAATACTGTCGGGAACGGAGCTGCGGCGCGAGGCGAGGAGTGCCTGGGAGAGGGAGTCGCGCTTGATTCTGAACGCTACGTCCGTTCGGATTGCATCAATCCCGGCACCCAGCTCGATCCGTTGTGTTCCGGCCTCGATGGTGGTGCGGTGGTCAACGGTGAATTTGCGGAAGGTGAAACCTGCCCCACCATCCTCGATGCCGAAGACAGGAGGGTTCTCAGGGGTGATCCCGAGTGCACGGAGCGAGTCCTGTAGTGACGCGGGGAGTGCGCGGATCATCGCTGCAAGGCTGTCGCGCGAAACGTCCCCGTAGAGAAAACCGCTTCCCCCTTCGCCGCCGAACGACGTTTCTCCCGTGTTCTCGTACCAGCTTGCGGTGGTCTTGGCAACCACGTACTCGCTGGGAGTATAGCGCCACGCGAGGCCGACGAGGGAGTTGTAGGAGAGATCGTTCACGGCGATGGAATCGAGGCGCTCCCGTTCCGCACTCGAAGTGATCTCTGCGCCGTCGCGGCTCAGGAGTCCTGTAAGAATGAGTGCGTGTTCCGCGCCGAGTGCAAGGCTGGCCTTGGCCTGGAGATCGCGGAAATTCGGGAAGGCTACATCTCCATCAACGAGCTTCGCAGAGCGCGCAATCGGGCCGAGGATCAGATCGTAGTAGGTCCGCCGTGCCGAGAGGAGCCAGCCACCGTGGAGTGATCCCGGCAGCGGTCCTTCGATGATGGCGTTGGCGTTGGTGGCTGAAAG